>OBKK01000131.1_pt1 | contig 38730 bp, 30 predicted proteins | sample 1503221 | NCBI WGS metagenome assembly OBKK01 (sample SAMN02044683, study PRJEB22538) | human gut metagenome | reverse complement strand
TTATTTTCGTGAAATATAAACATTTTAAACAGGCCTTACTTTTTAAAGTGGACTCAGACAGAAAAATAGTATTTATTATGGTTAAAACATACGATTGGGAGTTCGGCCTGTTTGAAAGGGCATGGGGCAGGCGGGGAGTAGCTTGTCCTGATTGTGTGAATGAGAGCAATCATAAGGTTTGGAGGCGGTTTCTGGACAGGGAGGTAAGGAAGTTTCTGCGTGCCGAGACGATGGAGATCCTATAGATGCTTGTTTTTTGTGCTGCAAAGAACGGTATTTGTGCTATTTGGAACAAAACGCTATATTTGTGGCACGCTAAATATTTAAATGGAGTTAAAAATGGCGCTGTGTTGATCGAGTACTTTTCTGTTTGAAGTGTTTTTGTTAACTTTGTACGCAAATAAAGATTCGTATGAATACAGAGGTACTAAGAATAATAGAAGGTGGTCTTGCCAATGATCATAGAAAGATCATTAGTTATGCAAATCGGCTTGCCGATAGGCTTGACAAGGAGGGGGAGGCCCCTTTGGCAAAATGTATACGTCAGAAGCTTGAAACTTCTGTTCCGCATTCTGCTGCGATAGCTGATGCTCTGAGGACGATTCCCTTGGATTCGGACAGTCGGCTTCAGATAGTAGAGGTAGTGCCTTCAGATTCGCATCGGCAAAAAATTGTGCTATCTCCTTTGGTGGAGAAACAAATAAAAGAGTTTGTTGATCTAGTTAAAAACACGTCAAAGCTTGAGGTTGCGGGTATCGACATTAAGAAAACTCTTCTTTTATATGGTAAGCCTGGCTGTGGCAAGACCAGTATTGCAAATTATATTTGTGAGCAAACTGGATTGCCTTTGGTTATAGCAAGGTTGGATGGTATTGTGTCCTCTCTCTTGGGTAGTACCGCAAAGAATATTCGAAAGATATTTGAATACTCTAGTAGCTTTCCGTGTATATTGTTTCTGGATGAGTTTGATGCAATAGCAAAGGCTCGTGATGACAGTCATGAGTTAGGTGAATTGAAGCGTGTTATTAATAGCCTTCTTCAAAATATTGACTCTATGCCATCAAGTAGTGTGCTTATCGCTGCAACTAATCATCAGTCTCTTCTTGATCCTGCGGTTTGGAGACGATTTGTTCAAAAAGTCGAGGTCGAGCTTCCTGATGAAGATGAAGTATTAACGCTTATGTCTATATTTTCCGAGAATTTTGAAAGCAATTTCTCTGGCGATAAGCAGAAGATACAGTCACTGGCAAAGGCCTTTCAGGGCTTGTCGCCCTCTGATATCAAAACGATATATGACAAAGCAAAGGTGAAAAGTATAATATCTGCTACTCATGTGATTGACTACTGCCAATTGTTGTTTGGGGTATTTGAATTGAAGAATGAAGACTATACGGAATCATCCTTGGTTCGTTTTCTAAGCGAAAATGGTATGTCTCAAGTGGCGATTCATGAAGCCTTTGGAATGAGTCTTAGAAAGATTAAAGGATTCTTGTCAGAAAAATAGTAATTATTATGGCTAAAACATTTCCTATACAAGTCGTAAAGACTAGAGGTAAGCAAGATATCTTCAAAAAGGAAGCTGGTGGTTCAAATGAATTGCCAGATTGGGTGAATGATGATGCAGTTAGAGTAAATTCAAGTATCATCATAAGCCAGCTTAATGATCTTGAAGGGGAGTTGGAGAGGAAAATGAAGGAAAAAACTCCTGTACCAATTTTGATGACTGCTACTCTCCATGAGAAAGCAACCGCTAAATCGTATCGTTCTAGCACTCGCGCGATTTTTGATACAGAGCAAAAGCGTAATATTATTGGCATGGACTCGGTTCGCAATCTGATAGTGAAGATTGCGAACCTTGCAGATGTCCAGGCTATAAAAAAGAACGTCCAAGGGACTCCTGGTCGTTCTATAAGTAAGGATAAGAGGTGTGGTATTGCATCTGTTGTGGATTTCAAACGATACGTCCCGACATGTGATGCTAATGAGCTGGTTGGTAAAGTTGCTAAGGTCAGATTGGCGAATTTTTTGGATATAGATATTAACAGAAATGCCGAAGAGCATTTTATAGCGGAATGCAATAAAGGTGAAATCGAAGCTACGGTCTGTAGCTATTCAGACGAAGCCAAGATTTTCCGTGTAGTTGTTGATAGTCAGGATACAATGAAGATGTTGGCTACTATGGACGGAGTTATTTCGATCAAGCCAATGCCATATTTCGAAATTACAGCTTCTCCAGAACCATACAATACTCATTTGCCGGTCCAAAGTCCTAAAGAAGATGAGGAATATGCGGAAGTCGGATTGCTTGATTCTGGAGTGGATGATATCCCTCATCTTAGGCCATGGATGCGTGGTGATAACCAAAATGTTGCTGGCCTGGATGAGCATGATATTGACAAGGGGCATGGAACAGCTGTTGCTGGTATTTTGCTTTATGGAGATGAACTTCAAGGAGAGCATTATACTGGTTGCAAGCCTATGTGGCTAACGAGTTGTATTGTCAATACTGATCCTTCAAAGGCGATAATTGAAGAGGTTGAGATGGTTGAGTATATCAGAACTGCCATTGCCGACAACCCAAATGTAAAAGTCTGGAATCTATCTCAAGGCACTAATACGGAGGTGAGCGATGATTGTTTTTCTGATTTTGCGATTTTCCTTGATTCTTTGCAGAAGGAATATGGGGTGTTAATCTGCAAGTCTGCAGGAAATCAGCTTCATCCAGACACAGGAGAACTCCGCATTACGCATGGGGCCGATTCTATTAGAAGTCTTGTGGTGGGCTCAATATCTCATGATAAAAAAGATCCAAGAGATGGTGAAATAAATGAAAGGTCTCCATTTTCAAGAATTGGATTTGGACCAGAGTTTCTTGTCAAGCCTGACGTTGTGCATTATGGCGGTAACCTGATTACAGGTGTTCAATCGTTTTCTTTTACGGGATATCAGTGCGGTCTCTGGGTTGGTACGAGTTTCTCAACCCCAAGAGTAGCTGCTTTGGCTGCCAACTTGGGGAAAGTACTCTCAGGAGATTTTAATCCGTTGCTTGTCAAGGCATTGATTATTCACAGTTCAGAGTATCCAGGGAGTGCGAATGCAAGTTCTGATGCTTTGCTTAAAGAGCAAGGTTATGGATTGCCTGCTCCTATGGATGATATACTCAATAATGATGCTGATGAATTCACAATGGTGTTTCAGCCAGTAATAACTCGTGGCGAGGACTATCAAATCCTTGATTTTCCATTCCCTTCTACTATGGTTGACGATGATGGGTATTTTTATGGCGATATAACTGTTACCGTCGTAACTGATCCTATCTTAAAGCCTTCAGAAGGTAGTGAGTATTGCCAAACCGACGTGGATGTGAAGATAGAAACACACCAAGGTTGTAGATATTACGTTCTTGGAGCAGCGGGAACGCCTAAGACCTACAGAAATGCTTATCGACTAGGAATGCCAACAGTGAATGTATTGGCAAAGGACAACTACTCCAAAAAAGCATTGCATAGTGATAATTTGCGTGAGAGGACGCTTATCGCAACATCAGGTAAATATCAACCAACTAAGAAATATCATGTTAGTCTTGGGGATATGACGAAAAGTAAAAAGGAAAAGGCTCTTAAAAGTGATAGGTCTTGGTGTATGAAGTTGACTACGTTATACAGGGATGCTACAGAAGCTGAATATTCTCTTGATGGTGTGCTAGATGAAGTTCATGCGGTTGTAATAGTAACAATACGTGATCCTAAAAAGAGAGGAGTTGTGTATGATGAGTGTATGCAGCTTCTTGAACAACGAAACTTTGAGCATTCGAGCATTATTGTTGAGAATAAAATCGATGTGCGCCAGTAAAAATAAACAATATTACAACGGTTTATAGAGGCTATTTTTTACTCCATTGTTTTGGGGTGGAAAACTATAGTGGTTAATGCTGTTGGTCTTACCTCCAAGTCTAAATATGAGATATCAAGATATACCAATTCGAGACATATTAGAAAAAATGAAAGAGCGCATTGGCTCTAACCAAATGAGCTTATTGGTTGGATCTGGTGTCTCATGTTGTGCATGTGATCTTTATCAAAACTGGATTGGTCTTGTTACAGATATGGTGGCGTTTTTGTACCCAAAGGAACTAGAACGCAAGGGAATAGAGGTAAAACAAGTTGAGGGTTACTACTGTCATTACAACTTAACATGTATAGCAGACCCTACGGATACAGCTTACATCTACGATGAGGTTAAGGCCATTGTGGATCGGGAAGGAGTGCTTGAAATACCGAGTAGGTTTGCAAGACGAACGGGTATGCGCGAATCTGTTGAAGCTTACATAGAGTCTCATACGCCTCGTATTGATTATTCTTCTAATACTATCTCTCTCTTTGGAAAAACATATCCAATAGACAAGGAAAAAGACTTGTATTTCCTTACAACAATGGTAAACGTTGGATGGAACGCAATATTTACTACCAACTATGATGATATGTTGAAATATGCCTCATTAGACGTTGACAAGAAAAGCCTTAAAGAGTGCTCGGACGCAGCCACATTGTCGCTACGCAAAATGGACGAACTTATAATAAAGCTTCATGGTGATATAGATTTTGACCACACTAGAAACGGATTTGATGGCGATGTGCACCGTAAATATATCCTGACTCGTGAAGATTATGAAGACTATCCATCAAAGCATGAGGCATTTATGCAGCTGATGAAAATATCGCTCTTGAAGGATTGCTTTTGTTTTGTAGGCTTTTCTGGAACTGATCCAAACTTTATAACATGGATAAAATGGGTGCGAGACATACTTGAAGCAAAAAAAAGTACCGTGCCAGAGTCTGTAAGCGCAAATGATATAAAGATTTTCTTCATAGATTGTTTTGATACACCAATAGATGACGCGACTGCTCGATTCTTTGACAATCACCAAATATACAGAATTGTATTACCAAAGATTAAGACGCTACTTCGAACGGCTAGGCCGGAACCATCTGAACCTGAAGAAATCAATAAATGGCTATTTGAATCATTTTTTGTTACCATTAAAAATGAAATTCAATCAAAGGAAGTTCAAGAAGAGAATCAACCGGGGCGCTATTCTTTATGGTCTCAAGCTTATACTTTGTCCGGGAAACATCTTCGAGACTCAACTATTAAGGAGGCAGAAGTTAGTGAATTGCTTTCTTTGAGCTCTCATGTGAGAATGGTCCGATGGACTCATTATCAGTCGTGTTATCTTGCTACTATTCCCAATAAATCGACTTTGACGAAATTAGAGGCTCAACTCGCCTTATTGGCGTTCGAGCAGCAGATGTATGTGGGTGATGATGAGTTAGCAATCCTCAAGCAAATAAAGGAAGTGCTAAAGGATGAAGAAAATAGGGATAGGATATTGAAATTGGAGAATCGAAGAGTAACACTTAAGTCTCCATGCAAAACCATGGTGTGTAAAGCTGTTACGGACAGAGTGATCAATGAAAAGTGTTTGCGATTGGCTTTCACTTTTGACTTCATAAAGTTGAAAGAAGTGTTGCTCGGTTGGAAGCCGAGCCCCGAATTTGCTATTAATAAGGCTGTGTTGCTGAGTCTGGTGGATCATGATGCTTGTTGTAGGATGCTTACGATAGACATGCTAGGGGCCATACCGACTCGTATAGAGCGATACCGTGCTACTCAGTTAGCAAATAAATTACTTGGTGATCTACATGGCCGTTTCTCTACCAATGAGTACACTTCGTTGTCTGCTGATGATTTGTACTCTCTTCGAGATTGGTTTTTTGGAAAAAGTCTTCAACCAAAGGAAAGAATATCTGTCTATGGTAGTAATGCCAGCCCCAATTCTTTCGATGAAAAAACGGCATTGCGTAGCTTGCAGTTCTTAATAGAAACACCAACCTTTTTGCAACTTGGAGTGTGGGGTATTGTTGATAATGCTCAGTGGTATAAAGTGGCACATAAACTTTTTGAGAAATATCCATATCCTGTGATGTTCTATTCTACGACAATGAACGATACGAACACTTTGCGCAGGATAGGTCAAGATTATGCATACAGTAAGGTGTTACATAAGCAGCTTCCAAGTTTGGTGGAAAAAATGTTTTCTCTGTTGGCAGATAAAAATAGCCCATTGGGATTTTGGGGAGGCAGAAATATCAGTACTCTTTTGGAAGAACTGATAAAAGCGGTTCCCTCTAAATATTGGGATAAGTACGCTTTGCAATTGTGGAATGACAATAAAGAGCATCTATTTGAAGAAGAAAGTCGTACCGACGGGTTGTGTGAATTGATTTGTTCTGCATTGTTGCGTTCAAGTGATGTGTTGTATTCGGCAACTGTTATAAGTGATACTCTTGAAAAGGTCAGACAGAACAAAAACTATGAGCTCGCACAGGATTTGATTTGTCATTCCCGGTTCAAACATAATAAAACAGTTGCAGGCATAGTAGGGCCTCATCTCGTGAAATTCATAGAAGGTATTTGTGATGTGCGTGACTATATATTGCTGGGTTATCTGAACCGCCTACTCTTAAAGTCACAAATCAAAAGAATTTGTAAAACGATACCTACTGTGCTTCACGGGGTGGAACTTAGGACTTCGTCTATAAATGGGTTGACATTCTTTGCTACACATGATGCAGCCATATTAGCAATTGTACGTAAGGCTATTATTGCCGATTCTTCATTGTGGAGCAATGGAAAATATGATAGTGGCAAATGGGGACTTTGTGACTTTCTGCCAGAAGTCAATTTGGACGATGAGTTAAAGTGGACTAAAGAAGAGGTGATGGTTATCTATGAAAAATTGGTATCTTCTGCCAAACAGATGCTTGGGGAAGGAAATTCCATGTTCTTGCATATCATGAATAGGCAAGGTCTATATGCAGAGATGTTGCAATTTATCGATTTGCACAGACACGAATTAAAAGGAACTGATTGCGCCGCAATTTACCAGCAAATAGATGACAAATATAAAGAACTAACCTCGTTTAAGAGTGTTGAAGAGTCAATCTATTCTGAGGACGAAGAAGCTGTTTTGGTTGCACTTGAAGTTTTGGCTAAGAGAATCAAGCTTGATGGCATAGTAGAACACCTTAGTACCATCAATATCTTGATAACAAGGATTCTCTGCAAGAACAAAAATGGCTATAAGAGTATTTTGAATTATTTAGAGTATTATGTCCGCTTCTTTGCAAAGGATAAAGAGACCCTTGCGAGGATTTCACAACTTATATTTTTGATAGACAATTTGACAATGGATGTCTTTAAAGAGTTGGAGCAGAATGTCCTCCTATGTTCAGAACTGACAATCTTGATAGCAATGCATCTTCAAGAACTTGGAATTTCTAGTCATGGTGTGACCTATTGGATGGAGGTTAAGAAGAGTAAGTTCTTTAATTGGAGTATTTGCAATGAGAAATAGTATCTTGTAAACCAAAGTAAATAACAATGTTTGATTTTGAGGATAACACATATAGTGGGGTTCTATCCATTATGTCGTGCCTTTTAGGTATGTCATATCCTTTAATAGTAGGTTGTATTGAAAAAATTGACTCAAGATTTCATTCAACAAAACTGACAGAACGGTTTTTGAGAGAAGTCTCTTTTAAGATGTTTAGGAGAATGCTAGTTGTTAACCTAATTGTAGCAGTAGTCGCTCCTTTTGTAATGGATGGCAATAGTCATTGTGGGGTCATCCTTGGGATACAGTGCTTTCTCGTAGTTCTGATGGTTGTGTCCGCTTTGCTACTATTCTCTCGAATCATTTATACTGAAGTTTCGCAAGTGAATATATGCCAACTTGCGCCCCTTTTTCCCCGATGACAAAGGCGACTTCGTGTATATGCTGCTGCTTTTGGAGCGTTGGGAGAAGAAATCGATACCAGCAGTGTTGGCTAAAGGACGGCCAGACGCAGCATATGCCATTGCCATGGGATTGTGCGAACATCTGAATGTGTCATTGTATCGCGCTAGAACGTGTTTTTCTTGTCTGGACATCAAATCTTTGTGAAATACATCAGATGTACAGAAATATTTCGTACCTTTGTCTTTGGTAATCATAGCGATTATCGTTAATCAGTGCAACGAAGATAGCAATGACTTTCTAAGTCTCTTGTGATCCGAATGGACTGTTTTGGGAACGAAGATGTGAAAATAAAAGAACGAAATAAAAATATACAGAACATGGAGGGTAATGTTTTTTCGACATATACGAATACTGTTCGAGAAATCTTTGCTGATACAGATGAAAGTATCGCTAAGTTCATCTTTGACGGTAATATTTACTCTGTTGGGGAGCCGCATGATGACTGGAATGGAGGTGTAGATTTCTATCATATTGTCTTGAGATTACCAGTAAAGGTATTTAAACAGCTGGAAAAGAAAGGCCTTTTGAAGGATTATGAAACAGCGCTCCAGAATAGCTATTACGCTGCAATGAGAGGCGTAGATAGTACATTGCAATTAACCGATGTGTTTTTTCAACCAGTATCAGAAGATAATTATACCCTTGGGGACGACGCCGATACAAGTATGTGGGCAAATGGATATTTTAGGTTGTTTATTAGCCATTTGACAGTTGATAAACAAGCAGCGACCAATCTTAAGACATGTATTAAAAGCTATGGTATAGATTGTTTTGTTGCACATGAAGATATACGTGTCTCGAGAGAATGGCAAACAGAGATAGAGAATGCTTTGTTCACCATGGATGCTTTGTGCGCTATTGTCACCAAAGATTTCAAAAAGAGTGACTGGTGTGATCAAGAAGTGGGAATAGCCTTGGGACAAAAGAAGCCTGTGTTGCCTATATCAAAAGAAGCAGTGCCTTATGGCTTCTTTGGAAAATATCAGGCATTAAATAGTAAAAACAAAAGTGCCAATGACATAGCATTCGCCCTTTGGACGGTAATCACAGAAAATGGAATGACTGCTCCAATATACTTTGATAAATTTTTATCCCTTATTGTAAACTCTGCTACGACGAAGGAGGCTTTAGATCGATTAAAAACTCTCAGGAACTGTCAGAAAGTTAACAGGAATGTGGCTATGTCTCTTCGAAAAAAATATCAAGAGACTTCTGTCATGAATGAAAAAGAAGTTGTTGATTGTCTGAATGGTTTCTTTGAGGAGCATGGCGTTGATAAAATCAAGATTTCTTCAGCTGCTCCAGTATTGAATGAAGAAACCTTGCCGTTTTAATAGTATTGAGTTGAGTATTTTACATGTAAGAGTGTCCTGACCTCATGCTGTCGATAGGTTTTCTCTTGTGATGTTTTCGAGAAACTATTGGTGTGTGGCAAGGTGATGGATAAAAGTTGGGTGTAATGAGTGACAAGAAGAAGATATACGATTGGGAGTTCGGTCTGTTTGAAAGGGCATGGGGCAGGCGAGGTGTGGCTTGCCCTGATTGTGTGAATGAGAGCAATCATAAGGTTTGGAGGCGGTTTCTGGACAGGGCGGTAAGGAAGCTTCTGTGCACCGAGACGATGGAGACGGAGGAGTTTCGGGAGTTGCTGGAGGAGGTGCGCGAAGAGGAAGCGCAGCGTCTGGTCTGGGAAAAGAGGGCCGAGAAGATGGCGGAGGCGAGAAGGCGGAGGAGCTGTATGGCGCGTCCGAAGATAGATTATATCCCGAAGGGGTTGACGGTGGATTTGGAGGAGGCTTACGCCGAGTACTTCAAGCAGGAGGTGGAGTTTCGGCCTGAGAACAAGGAGGATTTCTTGTATATGCTGCGGCTGCTGGAGCGCTGGGAGAAGAAGTCGATACCGGCTGTGTTGGCGAAAGGGAGGCCTGACGCTGCGTATGCCATTGCCATGGGGCTGTGTGAGCACCTGTGGTTGCTGATCAAGCGGGAGGACATTGAGGAGTATTTGGGGGCGTATAAGCAGCGGATCGGCAAACTGGTCTATGCGGGCTTTGCGGCCTTGGCGGAGAGCGTCAGGGCATGGAACAACGAAGAGAAGCGAGAAGAGGTCTTCACATATATCTTTACGCATCTGTCACGATTTGATGGCTTCAAACGAGTGCAGAACAATATACAGATGTTGGCACCAAGCAAGAAATTCACGGGAGAGCCATTGAAGATCGAGCGAGAGATGAATGACGAAGAAGAACGCGCTGCAAGAGAAGCTGAACGGAGACGACGGGAGAAAGAGCGACAGATGCTGGGGGTAGAGAAAGAGGCCAAGTTACTGATACCACTGAACAAGGACTATGAACAGCGTATCTTCAACAAAAGAAATGTGGATTGGGATTGTTATAGCATCTGGCAGCTGATGTTGGAAGAGAACAAGAATATTGAGACGTTGCTTGCCGTTGGAGAATACCAGACGGCAGCATTGATGTTCCTGCAACTGACGAAATCCATGTGCAGACACTTTGTGATGGATAGGCACTGGGAGTATTTTGATGATATGTATAGTCCAGAATATGCCATAAGAGACTTGACAGAGGAGTTTGAGAAGTTGGCGAAAGAAGGAAAACTGCCTGAGGATGTGAATGTTTATTTGCATGAGGCGTGGAAAGAGATTGAGGGAATGGAGAGTTGTACGGATTATGGAGTGCCGAGAGGGACTTTGCCCTTTTAGTGGGCTGTGGGTGTTGGTTGACAAAAACCTGCTATTGGGTGGTCTTAGACAAAAACCTGATGCTGGGTGGAATTTAGACAAAATCGAGATAAACCCCGTATCTGTTTTCCGAGTCTTCGACTTGCTTTTCATCCATACAAAGCCTTACGAGAACGAGTTCTCGACTGCTTTATCTGAATACAAAGCTGTGGCACGATGTGCCACTCGGAAAATAGATACGGCGATAAACAGAATAAAATCCATTGGAACTTGCGAAACTGTGGATTGTATATTAAGGTGCAAAATTCCCAAGATTTTCAATCCAAAATTCCCAAGATTTTCAACTTGCGGAGAATGTAGTATGAAAATGTCGCCTCGATAGTAACACATAATCGAGTTGAAACCTATCTGAGTCACATGCAAAATCCCTGATACCAAAATTTATTTTGCCAAAATGCTACCTAATACCAAAATCTTTGGTGGCAAAATACGGTCTGACACCAAAATCTGGCGGCTGGAATGATAGCGTTTGCTATGAGCAGATGATTTGTGCAAAGTCGGTGATATCGCCATGAATGCTTGCTTTTTCAAGTGCTGCCATGTATGACTGTCTTTCTTCAACTGTGATAATCCTCCACGGGTGACCACTTGTGACGAGCATCGCGTTCATGATAAATCTGGCTGTGCGACCGTTTCCGTCCATGTAAGGATGGATATACACGAAGAAAAAATGGCCTAATACGGCTCTGACGATCGCGTCTTCCTCTGATTCCATGAGTTCGGCGAGCGCAGACATGGCGTCTCTGAGGGCTTCTGGTGGAAGGGGCGTGTGCTTGGAACCTTGAATATACACTTGATGGGATCGATAGCCTACAAGGTCTGAGGGTTTGATAATGCCGGCAGTAATGCAAGGCTGGAACATTTCAAAGTGCCATTTGTCAAAGTCTCTGCTGACGATATTGCCGGCATTGGCTCCTTGAAGGATTGCCTTGACACTCTCTTTGACCTGTTGGAATGCCTGGTAATAGCCTCGTGCTGCTAAAGCGTTCTTGCGATCTGCATCAATCTTGTCGTCTTCCGGATTCCACTCGCCAGAGCGAACGCGTTCGATAAGTCCTTCTGTAACCCGATAGCCTTCAATGGATAACGAATGGTAACTGTCGCATATATAGTTGTCATCCATGTTGCTTAGTATTGCCTCTGTGGTTTGGCTTTGTGTGGGGGCAATGAGTGGAAAGTCGAGTATTTGCTTTCTCATCTTCTGCCACATCAGCCTGATCCTGATGGCATGGGGTGAAGTGTTCCTACTTGTTCCTGATAGGCTGGGCGTCGTGTCTTCAAATGGATCCTCTGGGCGTAACTCGTGGCCAAGTCTCGTCATGAATTGTAGAATAGTTTCTGCAACGTCAGTTCGCCCGATGTTTCTGAAAGCACCAACAAGTCTTGAGGCTCTGGAAGAGTTTCCTTCGTCGGCCACCACTTTGAGGATTTCATCAGCTCCGCCAACCAGAGACAAACAGGTCCGGGCATTGACTGAGTTTCTGCTGAAATATGTTGGTGTACAGAAAACCAAAGCTTCTGCCAAAGGGTAGAGCCTTAATCCATATCTTTGCTCAACTACAATATGTGCTGGCATTGTTGCTGTGATGTCCAGCATCGAGTCACCATGCTTCAAACTTACAATATTGTTGCTTGCCTTTGATGAACGGATTATCAATTGAGTAGGGGCTACTGTCTCTCCGGCATAGAAATCAAGTGATTCTTCTGGAGTAAGACACCAGTTGTCTCCGAAACGGTTGTTGGAATATGCTACTATGAATTTCCAATAGGAAGCATACCACACGGTTGTGTCTCCTTCCATCCCTGGCATAGTAGGCATATACCATCCTTTGATTACTTGTTCTAAGTAACCATTATCTATAAGACGCTTTGTATGTGTCTCGCCCAAGGTCTTCATGCCCTGAATGATGTCACTGTTGTTCTCGTCCTGATATTTCTTGAGTACGCTCAGTGAATCTGCTAACTTTTCTTGAATACTTGCCATTCTTTCAACTTTAATCTGCCCATTAGTATGTACATGATGGGTGTCTATTAGTAAATACCTAGTGCAGGGTTATTAGTAAATACCCAGTGCGGTGTTATTAGTATTTACACGGTGCAAAGTTATTAGTTTTTATCCGGATTTGCAAGGTTTTGGGGCAATAAAAAAGAATCATATTCTTTTTGTATTGTCTTCGATTTGCACTATCTTTGGATAAGATAGGCTGCATCTCAACAATAAAAAAGAATCACATTCTTTTTGTATTGTCTTCGATTTGCACTATCTTTGCAAACAAAAAGGGTTTGTGTATGAAGTATCCCATCGGCATACAGGATTTTAAGAGTATTGTTGACGGCGGTTTTGTCTATGTAGATAAGACGGCCTTGCTGCACAAGATGGTGACGGAGGGTAAGATTTACTTTCTGAGCCGTCCTCGTCGGTTTGGCAAGAGCTTGCTCGTCTCTACGCTGAAGTATTATTTCGGTGGGGAGCGGGAGTTGTTTCGTGGTCTGGCCATCGAGGACTTGGAGCAGGAGTGGGAGCAATATCCTGTTTTTCATATTGACTTCAATGGCAGCGACTTCACCCAGGGCAGCACGTTGCAGAACAAACTGGACGTGTGTGTCGAGGACTGGGAGAGGCAGTACGGAATGACGGGTGACGATCGTCTCAGCGTGGGGGAGCGTTTTGCCAGGTTGTTGGCTTTTGTTCATGAGCGTACTGGCAAGCAGTGTGTGGTGCTCATCGATGAGTATGACAAACCGTTGCTGGATGTGCTCGACACGGACTATCGGACGACGGATGGCAATGGCAACAACCTGCGGATCGAGGAACTCAATCGTAATATTCTCAAGGGTTTCTACTCTGCCTTCAAGGCTGCAGATCAAGACTTGCGCTTCGTGCTGCTCACGGGTGTGACGAAGTTTTCGCAGGTGAGTGTGTTCAGCGGTTTCAACCAGCCGGAGGATATCAGTATGAGTGCGGCCTATGAGGCGGTCTGCGGTATCACGGAGGCGGAACTGGAGGGGACGTTTCATGACGAGATGGACGCCATGGCGGACGAGATGGGGGTGAGCCCCGAGGAGGTGCGCTTGTTGCTGAAGCGGCATTATGACGGTTATCATTTCAGTAAGCGGAAGACGGACATCTTCAATCCTTTTAGTCTGCTCAATGCGCTTAGCGTTAGGGATATCCAGGATTATTGGTTTCGCACGGGTACGCCCAGTTACCTGGTCCGCCTGCTCCATCATACGGACGAGAATCTCAACGAACTGACGGGGAAGTATTACGACACCTCGGATTTTATCGACTACAGAGCGGACGTGGAGCGCCCGTTGCCCATGATCTATCAGAGCGGTTATCTGACCATCAAGGACTACGACCGCTTCTCCAACTCCTACCTGCTCGATCTGCCTAACAACGAGGTGAAAAAGGGTTTCCTCACGCTGATTGCCTCCAACTATCTCGGCACGAAGGAGTCGGCGAACACCTTGGCGATACAACTGACGCGTGCTCTCTTGCGCGATGACCTCGACACATGGCGCAAGAGCCTGACGGCCTTCTTTGCCAGCATTCCTTACTCGATGCGTCGGAAGGACATGGAGACGGAGAAAGAACGCTATTTCCATTATACCTTCTACCTTATCTTCCGCATCCTCAGTACTTACCTCGTGCTTACGGAGAAGCAGCAGAGCGAGGGCCGGGCCGACTGCATCGTCGAGACGCCCATGGGCGTGTATATCTTTGAGTTTAAGCTCGACGGCACGGCGGACGACGCCTTGTGCCAAATAGAGGAGAAGGGGTATGCGCGCCCCTATGAGGCCGACTCCCGTCCCGTCCATCGCGTGGGCGTCAGTTTCTCGTCGCGGACGGGAACGATTGATGACTGGAAGGAGGCGTAGGCAGCGCATGGAAATAAAGTCAGCGAATAGTCACATTAATACTGTTAGAACATCATGAGCACCATGAAAAAGGTACCTATAGAGAAGAAAGAAGAACAATCTCCAGTGGAAGCTTCAAGCCCTGAAAAGGGCGGGGGCAAAAGGCGAGGGAAGGCGACAGCCCAAGGCGCCAAGAAGACGAAGGGCCGGCACAAGCGAGCCAAGGTGGTGATGCCGAAAATAAACAATATGCAGAAGCCTGCGGGCATGAAGCTCGAGGAGTGGCAGATCGCGTTGCGAAAGCTGCAGGCCGAGAAGGAGACCTTTGCCATACGGATGGTGGACGAACAGTATGCTCCGGGAGAGTTTCGGGTGGTCAATGCGGCTACGAGAAGCGAATACAAGGTGGTATATCGGGGGAAGGACAGCCAGTGGAACTACTGCTCCTGCTATGACTTCAAGACTTCGCAGCTCGGCACTTGTAAGCACATGGAGGCCGTGAAACTCTGGGTGAGGAAGAAGCGCAAGAAGGTGCAGGTGGCAGAGCCCGACTATAGTTCGGTCTATATCGACTATAAAGGGCCGCGCAGGGTGAAGATACGCATCGGCGACCATGGTCGGGAGATGCTGGAGCGATTGGCGAAAGACTATTTTGACGAGTCGGGTGTGCTTCGCGAGGATGCCTATGCCCGCTTTGACGTGTTCGTTCAGGCTGCTAAGGCCATTGCTCCCGACTTTCGCTGCTATGACGACGCCCTCGATTATGTCCTGGAGCGGCGTGACCGGATCAAGCGTTGCCGGTTGTTGGAGGAAAAATACACGGACGAATATCTCGACCAAATGCTCACCGTACCGCTCTATCCCTACCAAAAGGAGGGGACGCGCTTCGCCGTGCGTGCCGGCAAGGCCATCATTGCCGACGAGATGGGACTGGGCAAGACGTTGCAGGCCATCGCCTCGGCAGAGGTCTATCTGCGTGAGGGCATGGCTGAGCAGGTGCTGGTGGTCTGTCCCACGTCGCTGAAATACCAGTGGAAGCGGGAGATAGAACGATTCACGGGCGGTGACAGGGTAGAGAGTAGTGGGAAAGGCGTGGAGGACGGCTTGACCATTCCGAAGGTGGTGGTCGTAGAGGGCACTCCTGCTAAGCGCGACAAACTGTATAAGGCGCCCGCACCCTACAAAATTGTCTCTTACCACACGATGAGCAACGACGTCAGACACCTGGGCAAGTTGGATACCGACGTGTTGATCATGGACGAGATACAACGGCTGAAGAATTGGGACACGCTGATCTCCCGTGCCGCCCGCAAGATAGCGTCGCGCTATGCGGTCTTGCTGTCTGGCACGCCGATGGAGAACAAGTTGGAGGAGCTCTATGCCAACATGGAACTGGTGGACCAGTTTTGTCTCGGACCTTACTACCAGTTTCGCGACCAGCACATCCTGCTCCATCCCGAGACGGGTGGTATCATGGGCTATAAGGATCTCAACGCCATTGGCGAGGCCGTCAGCAACCGACTGTTGCGGAGGACGAAGAAAGGCGTGCGCCTGCAGTTGCCCAAGCGGAGCGACCAGTTTGTGCTGGTCCCGATGACTCAACGCCAGGACGATCGCCACTCGGAGTTTAAGTGGGACTTGTTGGTGATCCTGAACAAGTATCGCAAATACCACTACATGACGGAGCAGGACAGGCTGCGCGTGCTCAAGTTGCTGGGTCAGATGCGAATGGTGGCCGACAGTACCTTTATCTTGGAACAAAATCTCACGACGCGTAGTGATGTCAAGATAGCGGAGGTGATGAACCTGCTGGACAATGTCTTGGAGAGTGGGGACGAGAAGGTGGTCGTCTTCAGCGAATGGGAGCGCATGACCCGTCTGGTGGCGATGGAACTGGACAAGCGGGGCGTACGCTACGAGTATCTCAATGGGCGAGTGCCGTCGAAGAGGCGCGGGGAACTGGTAGATGATTTCACAACGCTTCCCGAGAGTAGGGTGTTTCTTTCCACTGATGCAGGATCTACGGGTCTCAACCTCCAGGTGGCGAGCACACTCATCAATATGGATTTGCCATGGAATCCTGCTGTCCTTGAACAGCGCATTGCCCGTATCTTCCGTCTCGGACAGGAGAAGCCCGTGCAGATCATCAACCTTGTCTCGAAAGGTTCTATTGAGGAGGGTATGATCAACAAACTGCGATTTAAGAAGTCGATGTTTGAGGGAGTCTTGGACGGCGGTGCAGACACCGTATTTGTCGATGAGAGCAAGTTTAAGAAACTCATGGACGACCTCGCAGTTGTCATGGAGGCAACGCCAGACGCTCCCGAGGTGGAGTATGTGGACGAAGAGGTGGAGCAAGAGCAGAAGGGGAAGACGTCTGTGGAGGCCTCTTTGGACGAAGCGCTCGCTGACGCATCGGAGGCAGACGATGAGTCTTCTGTAGATCAGAAATCGTCTGTGGACTATGGGCCTTCAGCAGAGTATGAGTCTTCAGCAGATTATGAATCTTTAGCAACCCACCAGTCTTCCGAGGGGCAGCTTCCTTCAGCAGACCATGGGGCTATTGCAGACCAGGAGCCTCCTGCGAATCACGATCCTTCTCAAGGACAGACGCCAACGAAGGCACAGGACGGCGCGCAGGAGCGGCCTTCCAGCCACCATGCTTCGCCCCATCCCCAGCAATTAGTCAGTCAGGGTGTTTCCTTCTTTAGTGGACTGGCCGAAACACTCAAGTCGGCTGAGGCTACTCAGCAGTTGGTCGATAGCATCGTGGAGACTGACAAGGAGACGGGTGAGGCCCACCTGAAGATACCCGTCGGTAGCAAGGACACCGTCATGCAGATGCTCACGCTGTTTGGCAAACTGATGAACAAGTAGCGATTGCGATGTAACGAAATCGGGACGCTCCGCATAGGCTGTTTCTTCGGGATGCTTTCGGGAAGTCTTCGGGATGATGTCAGAATGATTTTGGGATATTGCCCTTGAAATAATCATCGGCCATTGGAAATGAGAAATGATTTCCAATGGCCGATCGTTTTTTATCTGGACCCTCAGCCGTCCGACGGGGGCGGGTGTTGAGGGTGGCAGGAGGCTACAGGGAATAGAACTCCGTGAAGGCACGGACGCAGTACTCATGGTCGGCTACGCTGCCTGTCTCGCGGCAACTGTGCATGCCGAGGATGGCATTGCCCATATCGACACCACGCAGGGGGACCGTGGAGGCCAGGATGTTGCCCAGGGTGCTACCGCCTGCCACATCGCTGTGGTTGACGAAGCGCTGGCAGGGCACACCCGCCTTGCGGCAGATCTCGGCGAAGATGGCAGCAGAGACGGCGTCGCTGGCATACTTCTGGGAGGCGTTGAACTTGATGGCGGGACCTCCACCGAGCATGGGGTGGTTGGTCGGGTCGTACTTCTCGGCGTAGTTGGGATGGAAAGCGTGGGCATTGTCGGCGGAGATCATGAAGGCGCGCTCCACAGCCTGCCAGTAGGCTTCTTCCGTGCCACTCTGCTGACGGGCAATACGCATCAGCATCGAAGCCAGGAAGGGGCTGCCAGCACCCTGCTTGGTCTGCGATCCCGTCTCCTCGTTGTCGAAGATGGCGAGCACCTGGGTGGTGTCGCTCTCGGGAGCTGCAATCAGAGCCTCGAGTCCGGCAAAGCACATCGACAGGTCGTCGAGGCGGCCCGAGGAGATAAACTCGTCGTGGACGCCGAAGGTGCAGGCGGGCTGCGTGTCGGCCAGGTAGAGGTCGAAGTCGAGGATGTCCTCGTGGCTGACGGGGCGCTGCTTGCTGAGTTCCTCGACAATGACGTTCATCAGCAGGTTGCCCTGCTCCAGTTCGTCGTTGATCAATCCCAGGAGGGGAAGCATATCCTTCTGCTTGCTCAGTTTCACGCCGTCGTTGACCTGGCGGTTGAAGTGAATGGCGAGGTTGCTGATCTGGAGCAGCGGACGACGGACGTGCATCAGCATTGTCTCGGGCGACATGGCATCCTTGCCACGCACGATGACGCGGCCAGCGAGCGTCAGCGGACGGTCGAACCACGTGGAGAGGATCGGGCCACCATAGACCTCGGTGTTCAGGCGCACCAGTCCGCCCTCACCCGTCATCTCGGCATGGGGCTTCACGCGGAACGTGGGGGAGTCGCTATGGGCGCAAATCATGTGGAATCCCGTCTCGGCCAGCGGTTTGCGACCCAGGCGGAAGGCATAGACCGAAGAGTCGTTCTTCGTCACATAGACCTTGTCGCCAGCCTTCAGTTCGCCGAGGGGCTGCTGAGGGTCAAGGCGGCGGTAGCCGTTCTGCTCGAGTTCACAGGCTATGTTGCGCGCGGCGAGGAAATTGACGGGCGACGCATCCAGAAATTTCAATAAGCGATTGATCATAAATCGGTTGTTTAAGATGAGTAAATATTTCGGCCACAAACTTACACAAAATTTCTGAGATACCCATCATCAGACGGCAAAAAAATCATACTTCCCCCGTGGCTTTTCTCCATTTACCGTGGTTTGCGGATGGGCATCGGGGCAAAAAGCTGCGCATTTGCAGCGTGAACCCTCCTTTTCTTTGGCCGTGTCGGCTTTTTTTGCTAAATTTGCACCTACACAATCACCAATGGAAATAAGGAACAAGCAGATCATGATAAGAGAGAAGACTCCCGATGCGGCTTTCCAGTTGCTGCCCGAGTGGGCAGAGCAGGAGGCCGTCGTGCTGGTGTGGCCCGACGAGCAGACCGACTGGGCCTATATCCTCGACGAGATACGCCAGACCTATGTCGAGTTTATTGAGGCCATTGCCCGGTATGAGGCCGTGTGGCTCGTGGCGCGCGATACGGCGGCAGCCCGCGCGTGGTTGGCAGGTCGGGTGAGCGATCGTGCGCTGGAGGCGATACGCTGGATAGAGGCCGAATACAACGACACATGGGCGCGCGACACGATGCCGCTGACGCTCTCCGACGGCAGGGGAGGACTGCGGATGATGGACTTCCGCTTCAATGGCTGGGGCGAGAAGTTTGCCAGCGACCAGGACAATCAGCTGGGGCGCGTGCTCCAGGAAAAGGGAGTCTTCCGCTGTCCGATGGACCATTGGGACGACTTCGTGTTGGAGGGAGGATCGGTTGAGGCTGATGGCGAGGGCCATCTCTTCACGACCTCGGTCTGTCTGTTGGCCCCTCATCGCAACCAGCCCCTCACGCAGGGCGACCTGGACGAACGGCTTCGACAGGCTTTCGGCGTGGGCCGGGTCTATTGGATTGGTCATGGATCCTTGGAGGGCGACGATACCGACGGCCATATCGACACGCTCGTGCGTTGTGCGCCAGGCCATACGCTGCTCTATGTGGGCTGCGACGATGAGGCCGATCCGCAGTATGCCGACCTGCAGGCCATGGAGGCCGACCTGCAGGCCATCAATCGCGAGGCCGAAGTGGCCTACCGACTGCTGCGCTTGCCGATGCCCGATGCCATCCTCGACGAGGAGGGGAATCGCTTGCCTGCCACCTATGCCAATTTCCTGATCGTCAACGGGGCAGTCATCGTGCCTACCTACGACCAGCCACACCACGACGCCGAGGCGCTGCGTGTGGTCGGCGAGGCCTTCCCCGACCATGAGGTGGTGGGAGTGGACGCGCGGGCCGTCATCCAGCAGCACGGATCGCTCCACTGCTTGACCATGCAGATACCCGTAGGCGTGTCCCAGGGAGGCGAATAAACCGAAGGGGCTGGGGCGGGGAGAAATCCTCGTCGGCCCTCATATCAAAGAATATATCACAAGACTCACAATGAAAATAGGAATCGTACAACAACACAATACCGCCGACGTGGCGGACAACATGCGCCGTCTGGCTGCCTCGGTGGAGCAACTGGCCCAGGAGGGGGCGCAGCTCGTCGTACTGCAGGAGTTGCACAACTCGCTCTACTTTTGTCAGACGGAGGACGTAGCCAACTTCGACTTGGCGGAGCCGATCCCAGGCCCATCGACCCAGTTTTATGGTGAACTGGCGAAACGTCTGGGCGTCGTCATCGTCACGTCGCTCTTTGAGCGCCGCTCAGCAGGTCTCTATCACAACACGGCCGTGGTGATAGAGCGCGACGGAACCATCGCAGGCAAGTATCGCAAGATGCACATCCCCGACGATCCGGCCTACTACGAGAAGTTTTACTTTACTCCTGGCGACCTCGGTTTCCGTCCCATCGACACGAGTGTGGGCCGCTTGGGCGTGTTGGTCTGCTGGGATCAGTGGTATCCGGAGGCAGCGCGCCTGATGGCCTTGCAGGGGGCAGAGATTCTGATCTACCCGACGGCCATCGGCTATGAACCCTCCGACATCGAGGAGGAGCAGCAGCGTCAGCGCACGGCGTGGACCACCGTGATGCGCGGCCATGCTGTGGCCAACGGACTTCCTGTCGTCGCTGTCAACAGGGTGGGCTTCGAGCCTTCGCCCGTAGGCAAGACGGAGGGACAGGCCTGCTCGGGTGGCATCCAGTTTTGGGGATCCAGTTTTGTGGCTGGGCCTCAGGGCGAACTCCTCTGGCAGGGGTCGGACAGCGAGGAGGCATTGCGCCTGTTCGACATCGATCTTGAGCATAGCGAGAATGTGCGCCGCTGGTGGCCCTTCCTGCGCGACCGCCGTATCGACGCCTATGAAAAAATCACCCGCCGCTTCATCGACTGACGCGTGCAATACTTCTTTACCATCACTTGACCATTGCTAAGGTTATGAAAAGAAATACTATCCTGGCGGCACTGACCGCCGTATCGCTCTCTGCTGCCGTCACTCCCGTCGGCGCACAGCAACTGTTGCCGCAGCCGAAGCAGGCCGTCTTTGGCAAGGGCACTTTCAATCCGCAAAAGGGTGTCGTCCTGATGGAGGAGACTCCTGGGGCGGGCCATGGCAAGGAGTACTACCGACTCCATATCACGCCCGACACGATGCGGGTGGCCTATGCCGACTCCACAGGCCTCTTCTATGCCACACAGACCATCAGCCAGCTCCGCAAGGGAGACCTGCTGCCCGTCTGTGATATCGAGGACTGGCCGAGCTATGAGTGGCGTGGCTGCATGATCGACATCTCCCGCCATTTCTTCCCGCTGAGTTTTCTGAAGAAGCAGGTGGATGTCCTCGCCCATTACAAGGTCAATCGCCTTCACCTCCACCTCACCGACGCGGGAGGATGGCGCATGCAGATAGACCGCTATCCCGAACTGACGAAGAAGGCGGCATGGCGCACGGAGAGCGACTGGACGAAATGGTGGATCGACAACGACCGCCGCTATATGCGGGAGGGCGACCCCGGGGCCTATGGAGGCTACTATACGAAGGACGAGATGCGCGAACTGGTGGCCTATGCTGCCAAGAAAGGCATCACGGTCGTGCCCGAGATCGAAATGCCGGGACATAGCGAGGAGTTGACCGCGGCTTGTCCCCAACTGAAGTGCGAGGGCAACCAGGAGGCGCAGGGCGACGTCTGTCCGTCGAGCGAGACGACCTATGCTGTGCTCCACAACATCCTCGACGAGGTGATGGAGGTATTTCCGTCGAAGTGGATCCATATCGGTGGCGACGAGGCAGGCAAGGGTAGCTGGGGATCGTGTCCCAACTGTCAGCGCAAGGCTCGGCTGCTGGGGCTCCGCAGTACGGCAGACCTGCAGGGATATCTCATCCAGCGCATCGCCGCCTATCTCCGGCTGGAGGGCAGGGAGGCCATCGGATGGGACGAGGTGCTCGACGACAGTCTGGCTGCCCATGCGCCTTCGCTCGGCGAGAACGTCAGCGTGATGGTATGGCGCGACATCAAGGCGGCTCAGCGGGCCATGCGCAGGGGGCACAACGTGATCCTCTCGCCTGGCGACTACTATCTGGACCGCTATCAGGACGCTCCGCCCACCGAGCCCTTTGCCGGAGGAAGTTATCAGCCGCTGCGCAATCTCTGGAACTTTGACCCCGCGCCCTATAGTGGCGATGGCTTTACGGGTCGTGTGCTGGGTGTGCAGGGCAATCTCTGGACGGAGTATATCAAGACGGAGGACTATGCGGAGTATATGCTCTATCCCCGCGAACTGGCCATCGCCGAAGTGGGATGGAGCGGACGTAGCCGATCCTACGAGGAGCTGAGTGCTGCCGTCGTGGCGCAATATCCGTGGCTGGCTGCGCAGCATGTCCAGGCTTTCGACCTCAGACGGGAGAAGGGAGACCGCAAGGAGAAGCAGAAGCCCGTGCGCCATCTGGCTGTCGGGGCAGGAGTGACCTATCACCAGCCCTACTCGCAGTCGTATGTGGGACAGGGCGACGGCACGCTGACCGACGGCATGTGTGGCGGATGGTCCTATGGCGACGGCCGTTGGCAGGGATTCATGCAGCGTCGCGACACGACGGTGGCTCCCTTCGACATCACCATCGACCTGGGCGAGGAGAAGCGGTTTAGTACCGTCAGCCTCGACTTCATGCAGAGCGACGGCGCATGGGTGTTCTATCCCAGCCGCGTCGCCATCAGCATCTCCAGCGACGGCGACCATTTCGTGCCCGTCTATGACCAGGCGTACACCCGCGAGCGACTCAATGTGGTCGGTACGCGTACGGTGACGTATCAGGGCAAGAAGCAGAAGGCGCGTTTCGTCCGTATCTCCGCCAAGGAGGACAATCCTGGCGAGTGGGTCTTCACGGACGAGGTGAAGGTGTATTGACGCGGGATCGCGGTAGTGGCAGGTCGGCCATTGGAAACGGAAGAAGTCGTTTCCAATGGCCGATTTTCTTTGTGGAGGAGTGGTGAGGGTGGCGCTTGTGTAACGACCGTTAAACTCGCTAAGTGATGTTAAATTATTCTAGGCTCTGTGGTTTAAGCCATAACTTTGCGGCTTCTTTCCAAATAGGTATAACGAATTGATTGTATTCATGGTATGAGTAACTTGAGAAATGGAAGCACTGCCGAGAAGCGCTGCAACCGTATGGGGTGGATTGGAATGCTCGTCACGCTGGGCATTGTCTTTGGCGACATTGGCACGTCGCCTCTCTATGTGATGAAGGCCATCCTCCATGTGGGCCAAAGGGTGGACGAACCAATGATCTTGGGTGCGCTGTCTTGCATCATCTGGACGCTTACCCTGCAGACTACCGTCAAGTATGTCCTCGTGGCCCTGCGGGCGGACAACCATGGCGAGGGAGGCATCCTGGCGCTCTACGCCCTGCTGCGTCGCCACAAGAGAAAGTGGATCTATCTGCTGGCCCTTATGGGAGCAAGCACCTTGTTGGCCGACGGCATCATCACGCCTGCCATCACCGTGACCACGGCCATCGAGGGCCTGGAGAGCGTCAGTCCGCATCTGCCCGTCCTCCCCATCACCCTGGCCATCATCACCGTCGTCTTCTTCGTACAGCGCTTCGGCACGGAGAGCATCGGCAAGTCGTTTGGTGGCTTCATGCTGCTGTGGTTTCTCCTGCTGGGTGCGGTCGGCACGATCAGCCTAGTCTCCTATCCGCAGGCGATCCGGGCGCTCAATCCCTATTATGCCCTGCGGCTGCTGGCGACGTCGCCCGAGTGGTTTCTCGTCTTGGGCGCGGTGTTTCTCTGTACTACGGGTGCGGAGGCGCTCTATTCCGACTTGGGACATTGTGGCAGGCGAAACATCACTGTGAGCTGGGCCTTTGTCAAGACGATGCTCATCCTCAACTATCTCGGGCAGGGAGCGTGGATCCTCTGCCATGCCGACGTGGCGGCTTCGGTCAATCCGTTCTATGCCATCATGCCTCAAGGCTTGCTGATCTTCTCCATCGTGATGGCTACAGGGGCAGCCATCGTGGCAAGCCAGGCCCTCATCAGTGGCACGTTCTCCATCTTGAGCGAGGCGATGAACCTCGACTTCTGGCCTCGGATGCGCATCAAGCATCCCACTCATGTCAAGGGCCAGCTGTTTATCCCTGCGGTCAATATGGCCATGTATATCGGTGTGGTGCTGATCCTCCTCCTCTTTCGCGACTCCTCCCACATGGAGGCCGCCTACGGACTTGCCATCACCATCACGATGCTGATGACCACCTTGCTCCTGGGCTTCTACCTGCGCCAAAGGGGCGTGTCGCGCATCCTCTGCATGGTCTTTGTCGGCAGCTACTGTGTCATAGAGGGCATCTTCCTGGCCGCCAACCTCTCCAAGTTTCTTGCCGGAGGATGGTGTACGTTGCTCATCGCGGGCGTTCTTTTCTGCATGATGCTGGTGTGGGTGCGTGCCAAACGTATTCGCCGTCAGCATATCTCCAGCAAGCCGCTGAGTGACTACTATCAGATCATCTCCGATATCAAGGCCGACGATCGCATACCCAAGTATGCCTCCAACCTGGTCTATGTCAATCATACGGGAAAGGAGAGTACCGTGGACGACAAACTGATCTATTCCATCATCAACAAGCAGCCGAAGCGTGCCGACCACTATTGGCTCATCAACCTGGAGTATGTGGATGCGCCCGATACGCTGGAGTATAGTTGCAGCACGCTGGTGGAGGACACGCTCTATAGCGTGACGATGCGTATCGGTTTCCGCATAGAGCCTCGTGTGAGTCTCTATCTGCGCCAGGTCGTCGAGGACTTGGTGGCAGAGGGCAGGGTGGATCTGACCAGTTGCTACCCCTCCTTGCGGCGCTATGGTGTGGCGGGCGACTTCCGCTTCATCATCATCCATCGCGTCTATTATCCCGAAGACTCGTTCGACCGTCGTCACAACCTCTTGATGAGTCTCTATGCGCTCATAGGCAAGATCAGCATCGACGAGCCCAAGGCGCTCGGTCTCGACACCTCGGTCGTGGTGGTGGAGCGCGTGCCCCTGATTCTCTCTCGCAGGGAAGGCCACGTCCGTCGCATTGTCCCAGCCTTGCCCGAGGGGGAATAGGTGGGGCGTGCGGGGCGTTTGCCTTGTCGGTATATGCTTTGGGGGCTGTGCCAAAACCAATGGTTTGACACAGCCCCCAAAAGATATAGTCGTCAGGTCGTTGCGTGGCGTGAAGAAAGACGCCTCAGCGTCCTACTTCGTCTTGGTGAGCACATACAGTTTGGCCGTCTCTCCCTCGGGCTCGTTGCCCAGCGAGTCGGTCATGACGACGTGCTGGTCGTCCTTCACCTTGTAGTAGGTCTGCTCGCCACTCGACGGTCGTTCGAGCACCAGTACCTTGCCGTCGAGCACGCGCAGCACGCCGCTGGCCTCGTCATGGCCGTCCTTGCGCTCCAGGTAGTCCTGCGTCAGCTGGTAGGTGCTGTCGGCATGGATGGTGAGCACGGTCTTGATGCCCGGGCAGTCGGCGGCGGGGAGAGTGCCCTCGTAGGTGCCGGCGATGGAGGTCAGGTCCATGCTGTCGATAGAGGCCGTGTCTTGGGCCACGCTGGTGGTGTCGTTGTCCGCGGTGCTTGGCGCGGTCTTCTGGTCTGTACAGGAGGACATCAGCGCCATGGCGGCGAGTCCCCAAATCATCCAATTCTTTTTCATACTTCTCGTTTTGATAACAAATTTTTTTGTCTATAGAGCGGCATCATCCGCTATGGCTTGCCTATTTCGTGCGTAGATAAATCAAGTCAAAATACATCAGTCGCGTTCTGATAGGCTCTGTGGAAGTGGTTGGCTCTTGGTCTTTATAGTGTAAGAACGCCCACTCTTCTTTATCTGATGAAAACAGAAATTTAAAGTTGTTTCGTTGATAATATTCAAAGACTTTCGGATGATTGACGGCATCTACTACGATGTATCGACATCCCGTTTTGTTCAATGGGTCAATAAACCATGACTTGATGAAGTCCAACAACTCATCTCCAATATGATATCCACTAAAAGAATCGCTAACAGCCAATTGTCCAACTAAAACCGCAGGATATTGTGGCTTTCGCTTGGCATTAGGTATTTTTCGATTCAATTTGTTCCTAAGACTAGATGGAAGTGAATCTACTTTTACGCTTGAATTGGCTACAGTGAATGCACAAACAATTTCATACGTGTCAGGTTTGACAAAACAATATGATTTTCCAAGCAACTGATACGTATAGTCTGCATAGTCATGGGTGAAGAACTCTGTTATGTCCTCATCCTTGCAGGTGAAGCTTTTGCATTGCTGCAAGACTTCCTCTGTTAGTTCCATGAAATCACACTGCTCTAACATATTAAATGTACAACCTTGAACGTTTTAATATGGCACGAGCCTTGGCTACTTGTTTTGAGAAGTCGATGGAACCACGCTTTTCCAATGCCTCATCAGCAGCTTCTACGAAACGAGCCGCTGCTTCACCGTGAAGGACGGGTATTGACTTTATTTCTATTGCCATAATCTTCTTGTTTTAAATGTTATGCTCTTGTTCAATTTTGCAAAAATATAATTTTATTCCCATATTGCCAAATATTTTGCCATCTTTCTGCTAAACCCAATTACTCCTCATGCCATTATGAATCTCATGTGGATGTCACTTGGCTGTATGATGCTCGTTCAGGAAACTGCTCACGTCCTTGACGGCTTCTTCAAAGGCTGTGGGCTGTCCTGGGACTGTTATGAATAGATGGGTGGCGGTGGGATAGACGCGGTAGATGACGGGTCTGCCAAGGTTGTGGAGGCGCTGGACAAGTTCTGCAGTTTGGTCCAGGAGAATGTCGTGGCCTGCCGATATGAATAGCGCGGGCGGCAACGTTTTCAATGCGTCGTCATCACACAGGCCTACCGACACGAGCGGGTTGCGCTCCTGACGATTGGCATAGGCTGCGTTGAACGCTTCGAGGAGCTCAGCATCGTTGCCATATCCCTTGGCATACTTTTCCCAAGAAGGAGTCCTCTCGGTGAAGAGTTTGGTCACGGGATATATCGGTATCACTTTGCAAATGCCCGATGTTGACATGGCGGTTGCAAATGCCAGGTTGCCCCCAGCACTGTCTCCTCCTACGGCTATCATCGTGGTGTCGCCTCCCCAGTCGGCCGCGTGCTCTTGCAGGTAACGTACTGCCCTTTGACAATCTTCGAGTGCGGCAGGGTAGGGGTGGGCAGGTGCCAGACGATAGTCTAATGCTGCCACCAGACAGTCGGCCTCCAGGGCTACGGCGGCACAGAACCGCGCGCAACTGTTGATGCTGCCAAAGCACCATCCTCCGCCATGGAGGTAGAGCAGGATGGGGCGCTTGCGGTCAGTCTCATGCTTGGGAGAGAAGAGACAGATGTTCTCTCTCGGATAGAAAGTCTTGACGCCTTCCGGCAAAGTAGGCGGCTGGTTTCGGCTCTGCCTTATCTGCTGTAGTTCGGTGTCATTGCCTTCCATTGCTTTCCTTACGGCCATCATCTGTATATGCTGCAGTCCTGGCTTCATATTGGCCAAGAAGTCCTGCTCCTCCTCCAACATCTTTTGCTGGCGGATCGAGTCGGGACAAGCAGCCCGACAGGTGAGAGTTGACACGAGTATCATGACTGACGTTAGAAGTATAAGTGATCCTTTTGTCATTTTCAAATCTTTCTTTTCTTCATCCATTTCTTCATCCATTTCTTCATCACCTGGTGATTGCCGTGGTTGCCACCTTTGTAAATTCTTGTGGATGGTTCACCCGGTGGGCCTGAATGATGTCTGCAAAAGTAAGAATAAAAAATGGAAGCGCAAAAATCAAAGCAACACAATTGACCAGGTGGTAGCCTTTAGTTACCCTCCCTGCCACTCATAAGTTATCATCGAAGTCGGTCTTAAGTTACCATCGGGAAGGTTGTCTTCTTAGCGTCAAAACCAGCAGAGCTTCAGGATAAAAAACTGGTAGGACACACTTGCGCTGATAGAATCTCCATGCTTTTCGCCCTCTATATGCATAGACGTCGAGCAGCGACTACGAATATAAAGATCGTCAACGAAAACGAATATAAACGTCGTGCAACGACTACGGACATAAACATCGTACAACGAAAACGAAAAACGGAGGACGCAAAGATGGATAGAACAACAGCCGAAAAGGAATGGCTCCGCCGCATCAGTGGCGGAAAGTCAGCGGTTCCCCAGAGGAAGCCGACGAGCGACCAGACGAGCGATCAGTCAAGCAGCAAGCCCAGGCCCAAGCCTCAGCCGACGGCCAAGAAGCATGGCAATGGCTTTGGCGACATTGCCGGCATGGAGGACCTGAAGCAGCGGGTCAAGGAGGGCTTCATCAATGTGCTCCAACATCGTGATCTGGCCGACGCCTACGGCGTCCGTCCTCCCTCCATGCTCTTCTATGGGCCTGCGGGATGTGGCAAGACGTTCTTTGCCGAGAAAATGGCTGAGGAGGTCGGCATCCACTTTATCAAGGTCGTCCCGGACGATTTGGCCAGCACCATGGTGCACGGCACGCAGGAGAAGATCGGCGAGGTCTTCAAAAATGCGGAGAGACACGCGCCGGCATTGCTCTTCTTTGACGAGTTTGACGCCATGGTGCCGCGTCGCACAGGAAACGAATACAACCAGCACTACGACAGCGAGGTGAACGAGTTTCTCTGTATGCTCAACCATGCTTCCGACAAAGGGGTCTATGTCCTTGCCGCCACCAACCATCCCGAGCGCATCGACAAGGCCGTGCTGAGGACGGGACGCATTGACGAACTGGTCTATGTGGACATGCCCGACCACGAGGCCCGCAAGAGTCTGTTTGCCCTGGAACTGGCCAAGTTGCCAAGGGAAGAGGACATAGACATGGACCGGCTTGCCCACCTGACGCAAGGCTTCAACTGCAGCGACATCAACTATATCGTGAAGTCGGCAGCGCGCAAGAAGTTCAACGAGGCGATAGGCTGCGGAGAGCATACGCTGCAGAATATCACCCAAAAGCAGCTCGAAGAGATCATCTCCGGGCGCAGCCCCTCGGTCAGCAGTCGCGACCTGCGCGAATACCAGCGCGTCCACAGGGAGTTTTCGCCCAAGGACAAGGGCGGTCAGCCGGCCAGCATCGGATTTCGATAACAACAACGTATAACCCATCAATGTAAACGATTATGAAAGAAAAAATCTTAGAGGCTTTTGCCCGTCTTGGTTTCTGCTTGGAGAAGAGCGACGACGTCGGCTATGAGTTTGAGTATGAAGGCATGACGCTTCTCTATCTGTGCAACGAGGACGACGAAGACTTCCTGACCATTGCGCTCCCAGGCTTCTATGAATACGACGAGGAGAATGTCGCCACATATTGTGCGCTCTCGGAGAAGATCAACGCCTCGCTGAAATATGTCAAGGCGTTCACCCCGGGCCATAGCATGTGGCTCTGCTACGAGCGCGAGCTCTTCGGCGGCGAGGATCTGGAGGTCTTGATCTCTCGGATGATTGCCCATCTGGAGGCCGGCGTGGTCTTCGCCAGCAAGGCGGTGAAGACCATCGAGGAGCAGTTCGCCGATAGCGACGATACGAGCGAGGGCTGCGAGGAACTGACGGACGACAACGAATCATAACTGGAGGACATTCTTATGGACAAAAGATCAATGGTCATCAGCGTGCTGGAAGACATGGGCTACCAGCCGCGGGTGGATAGCGACGGCGACGTGTTGTTTCGTTTTCAGATGAAGCACCTCTATGTGCTTGCCACCCAGCAGGAGGAAAATCCCTTCCTCGTAATCATGCTGCCGCAGTTTTACGAGATGAGCGAAGGCGAGGAGATCAAGGTCCTCACTCTCTGCAACAAACTCACGCGAGAGGTGAGGCTGGCAAAGATCTACATAGATACCAACCTCACGGAGGTCACGGCCAGTTGCGAGTTCTTCTACAGCGATGAGGCTTCCCTGCGTATGCAACTGGAGCATTCGTTGGTGATACTGGGCCGGGTACGCTCCGTTTTCCGCCAGGCGCTGGTAGAGTTCGAAGAGTAATTGGGATTATATATATAGTGGTAGGGTGGGTGCGTTTGTCGAGCCCGCCCTACTAACGTTTTAACGTTTTAACGTTTAACGTTTTCGATATCGGGTGTGCCTTCCGAGGAAGCCTCACGGAAGTCAGCCTATTGCTTTCTCCGTAGCTCCTCTATCAAGTCGTTGACAATATAGGTGTCGCTCATCAGATGCAGCCCAAGTTCTTTGTCGTGAAGCATTTGGCAGACTTCCGAGTCATAGAAGATTTGCAGCGCCCGGTCTGTTGATATATGCAGCGTGTCTGCCAGTTGTGCAATGATACGTGCTATTTTGTTCCACAATAAAAAGTCTAACATAATTATATCCTTTCGTATGACTTGAATTGTAAATAGTTGTCAACTATCTTTTGGTTTAAAATGCATATTTGGTAGTTGGGCTTGTGATAAACCAACTGGCGGAGTGTGTGCTCTACGTCAGCATAACCATTGATGTAGGCTTCGACGGCATCGATGACACGATCATCAGCAACGCCACCTTCTATAATGTCAAAACCACTCCAGGGCTGTTTTCCTGTCCTGCTGTCTACAACGAAGTCGAGCCATTCTTTGTCGTAAGCATCGAATCGCTTTGTGTTGTAGTTGGGTAGCAGATCGAGTTCGTAGGCGTTTACTATTGCAAATTCTGCTCGTCTAATTGTCTTGATACGAACAGCCCATTGGGATGCTTGTTCAAACAATGGCGTGAGGTAAAAGCCTGGACCAAAATCCAAGTCTTTTCTACCAATGCTTACTAATGGCTGCTCCACAATGACGTTTGAGCCATGATATAATGTTTGCTTTTCCATTATTCTTCTTTCTCCCAATTTTTAAGAGCCTCGACCACGTCGTTTGCTACAGCTTCGCGGCTTTCGGTATGCAATGTCTCATAGCAGTCCTGAATGAGACTCTTGATAAGTCCCACTTTGTCCAGCCGCCTTCTCATTTCAGATGGCGATATGCCCATTTTCTGTGCCGAGGCTTCGATAGCCAGCACGGTAAAGGCAAGGCGGTCGAACTCTGGGCAACCTTTTAGCAATCGTTCTCTGTCCTCCATGCTTTCTCCTCTCCTTTTATCTTGTTAAGTGTCTGCTCTTTCTTTAATCAATCGCAATTAGAATGCAAATATACGTTTTTTCTCTGACATGACGCTCTATGAAGCGCGGATAATGATATTTTTATCCCGGATCTTTTGGAAACTCTGTTTTTAATGGCTATCTTTGTATCTGGAAGAAAAACAAAATCTAGACAGAGAAACAACAAAGTGTGGCTGCCGCTGACTTCGCCAAGAAATGGGAAGGCAGGGGATATGAGAAGGGCGAGAGCCAGATTTTCTGGATCGAACTCCTCACCGAGGTGATGGGCTGGTCGAAAGTGACACCAAGTTGCACACCATCATGGCCTTCTCTGTCATGCTTTTGAAAACAACATTGAACGACATACTTGGCCTTAGACTATGCCGTATTTATGGAGGCGGGGAAATGAAAGAATGCTGTTTGTTTGATGTCTTGAAAATGATGTCCAAAATGCAGTCGTGAGCAGGCTTCCTGCCCTCTCGGCTGACCCCACTAAAATGGCTCGAAAAAGTATATTGACTTCGTAGGCCTACGAAGTTAACCCAACTTGCAGCCATCCGACGACGGAGTCTTAATTTTTGCAAATAAAAACCTTGGATTTGACGTTTTTGCTATTGAATTCGGCTCTTTTGGGGTTGTATATCCATAAAAAATGCTAAGTAGTTCGACACACCCTCATTGTGTGGTACATTTTCGTTTGCGCAGTTTGGGGATTAGCCCTACCTTTGCACCGATGTATATCAAGGTGCAAACGAGAATGAGAGTCGGTGAGGATGGCAAGAAGCACGCTTTCTTCTATCCTCGACTGTACGAGTCTTACCGCGATGGCGACGGTAAGGTTCGGCAGCGCTATTTGTTGCCCCTCGATCTTTCTGACCTTCCATCCTGGAAGGATCGCTATGCGATGTGCCACGTTCTCAACGACTTGGTGGCTAACGGTCCTTCGCTCAACCTCGACGACACTCCCGTCACCCACAAGGCCTGGGAGGTATATGGCCAGCTTGCCGCCAAGGGTCTTCTGGGCGATGCCGCCAAGATGGAGGAGATGAAGCGCCGCGAGCGGTCTTCGGTCTTGGTTGGCGACAGCCTGAAGAACGTCATGCCCCGTCAGGTCGGAGCGGAGGCCGTCTGCCTTGAGACCCTGAGACGCCTGAAGTTGGGCGTGTTTCTCCGCTCCAAGGGATGGGACAAGGAGCGTGTCAACCTTGCCCTGATCCAAATTGCCGCGCGTGCAATCTACCCGTGTTCTGAGCATAGGACGGTCAGTTATCTCCGCGAGAACTCCGCTCTGTGCGAGTTCTTTGGCGTCGACCCGAAGCGCGTCACCAAGGACAGACTCTACAAGAGCGCCCTCGACCTCTATTCCCTCCACGACAGCATGGAGGACTATCTTCACGGGCGCGTCTGCGATATGTTCGGCCTTGACGACACGGTGTACCTCTTCGACCTCACCAATGCTTACATGGAGTCGACCCGTCTGTCGAAGCTCCGCCAGTTCGGACGCAGCAAGGAGAAGCGCTCGGACTGCCCCGTCGTAGTCCTTGGGGCGGTGGTCAACAAGGACGGCTTCCTTGTGCGCACGATGGTCTTTTCCGGCAACACGGCCGATTGTGCCACGATGCAGCACATGATGGGGTCGTTGAACCCGCCATCCTCCGAGGAGAAGAAGAAGATTGTCGTCATGGACGCCGGCATCTCCATTGAGTCGAACCTCGAATGGCTCCGCCAAAACGGCTACGACTACATCACGGTCCGCCGCGGAGGCTCGACGGACCGCTATAAGGTCCTGGGCGACCGCACGGTGACCGTCGAGGATGTCAGGCGCCAGTCCATCGAGATTCGGTTTGCGGAGATAGAGGATGTCGACGACACGCTGCTGTTGGTCGACAGTCACGCGAAGACACTCAAGGAGCGAAGCATGCACGACAAGGCCGCAAGCCGTTTCGAGGACGGGCTGAGAGCCATCAAGAAAGGCATCGACACCAAAGGCGGCACCAAAAGGCGCGACCGCGTCAACGAGCGCCTGGGGAGGCTGAAGGAGCGCTGTCCGTCCGTGCAGGGCGATTACGATATAAGTTTTACCTACGACAACAAGGACACGGCCACGGACATGACCTGGGTGCGCAATCCGGAGAAGTCGTCGCTCCGAAGCAACAGCGAGGGAAAATACCTCGTCCAAACCAGCCTCAAGGGATGCGACGAGAAGCAAATCTGGGAGTATTACAACGTCATAAGAAGGGTCGAGGCCGTTTTTGAGACATTGAAGACCGACCTTGACGTCCGTCCTGTCTACCATCAGAACGACGAGGCCGTCAAAGCCCATTTCAACCTCGCGGTACTGGCCTACTGGGTCGTCTCAACCACCCAGTACCAGTTGCGCCAGAAGGGAAGCCGAATCTCATGGCGCGAATTGATGAGGATTGCCAGTACACAGGTCGTGGTAAGCACCATAGCCAAGCGTGTTGACGGACAACAAGTGGAAATCAGGCAATGCACGGAGCCAGAGGCGCGATTCTCGAGTTATACAAGAATTTGGGAATGGAGTCGCCGCCATTAAAACGGAAACGAAAAATTTGTGTGGTACATTTTCCCGAAGTCAAAAAAAACAATTCTTGAAAATCAGAGAGTTATGCGCCTAAAGGCTGCAAGTTGGGTTAACTTCATCGGCCTACGAAGTTAACTTCATAAAAAGGGGTGAAAATAAACGCTTGTCGCCACGACAAGCTCGGGGGCAATATGCAAGCCAACACTCGCTTCCAAAGAGTCAATACTACTATTTCGAGTGGGTGGGTATGTTCCGTTTTCGCCAGTTTTCGCCAAAAGAGTATTAAATTGATCCATGATCGGAAAGATTCCTCCAAAAGGAGTAAGTATCTCGGATTTTATTTGTACATTTGCCATGTCATTCGGAGATTTTGCTATACTTCTTTTTGCAGCACTAAGGTAGGTGAAAAATCCGACATGGCAAAATTCTGAGCAACTTTTTGTTGCTCAGGTACTTAAAAATACTAACTCATAGTGCTGCGGAAATTAGGTGTAATATGGAACTACAAGACATTATCAACAAAATTGATATTTGGCAAGAATGGCATGATAATTATTGCGACTTTGTGCCAAAATTCATAGAAAGCGCAAAGGCTTGTGAAAGATGGCAAGATTGGGACCAGGATTTGTTTTATGAGTTCTTTGAACGAGGAGGAGACCAATGTGTATCATCTTTAAAGCAAGGGTATTTTACAGATGAAGAAAAGACTAAGATAAAGGATGATTGGAATGAATTAGCTCCGATGCTTAAAGCTATTGCAGAAAGTCAAGATTCCCCTAAATGGGATGTCTATGAAGAAATTAAAGTCTTTATAAGACAACGAACTAACCAAAATAGAATGGCAGCAACCAACCGTCTAATTGCTTCATTACAACCAAATCTGTTATGTACAATCGTGAAGGAAAGTCGCTTAGTGGAAACATTTAATCTTATGCGAAATGTAGGAGTAGAAGATGTTCCAGAAATAGATCCTAATAGTTGGTTTAAAACAAGCTACAGTTTATTGACTTTTTTCAAATCCAAATTAAAATACAATTCTGTCTATGATATTTGTACTTACTCATGGCAGGTTCGTGATTATTTAAAAAACTCGTCAGAAAAGCAAACATGTAATATGGAAAAAATTCAGTCATATATTAAACTTCTTAAAGCAAATAAGAACCTTGTTCTTACAGGTGCTCCAGGTACAGGTAAGACTTTCCTTACAAAAGAAATAGCCAAAGCTATGGATGCAGAAGTAGAATTCGTTCAATTTCATCCATCTTATGACTATACTGATTTTGTAGAAGGGTTAAGACCAATAAAGAAAGGAGATATACTTGGCTTTGAACGGATAGACGGAGTTTTCAAAAAATTCTGCAAGAAAGCAATCGGGCTTCCCTCAGAACACTCAAATTCAGGAGGTGCTTATGTATTCATCATTGATGAAATTAATCGTGGTGATCTATCCAAAATATTTGGCGAACTATTCTATGCGATTGATCCTGGTTACAGGGGAGAAAAGGGTAAAGTAAAGACACAATATCAAAATCTCATCAACAAGGATGATGTCTTTGCTGATGGACTCTTTGTACCAGAGAATGTATATATCCTTGCAACAATGAACGACATCGACAGAAGCGTGGAAAGTATGGACTTTGCTTTGCGCAGACGTTTTGCATGGAAGGAGATAAAACCCGAAGATCGTTTAGAAATGCTTTCAGAAAAGCTCGACCATGATACTTGTGAAAAAGTAACAAGAGTAATGGCAAATTTGAATAAGGCGATTACAAAAACACGAGGACTTGGCTCTGCTTATCAGATAGGTCCAGCGTATTTTTTGAAGCTGGACAAAGAACGCTATAATGGCGATTTTACTGCATTATGGGATATGCACATTGAAATACTCCTTAAAGAGTATCTACGTGGATATAGTAATGCAGACGCAAAAGTTGAAGATCTTAAGAAAATATATTTTGATTCGTTGAATGGCACAACAATAGATGACGCAGACCAATGATAACAATTCAAGACAACATTCGTACTGGAAAGGTTTACTCTCGTCATGATGTCGCAGACCTACTTCCTATCGCCAATAAACCCATTGGGCAACTATGCGAAGAAAACGAACATCTGCTTGTTTTCCCAATGAGCATAGATGATACCAATGATAAAATTGGCGACAATACTATTGTTGACATCTATGCTGAAGATGACAATTCGGTCAGGATAAAGTCTAACAATATTATGGGTTTTGTTGGACGAAAGAAACAACAGTTGAAGATATACTCACGTTTCGATGATGAGGAACATGATTTGTTTCTTCACTATATGTTGCTAAAGGTATTTTCGTACAACATCTTTAACTTAGACTTTACAACATCAGAAGATAATGTTTTTGATTTTCTTCTATTTATGTTCCCTGCCATGTTGAAAAGAGCAATGTGTCAAGGCATCTATAAAGAATATAAAAGATTTAAACACAACGATTCAAATGTACGTGGAACAATAGACTTAAGTCGTCATATTAGGGAAAATATCCCTTTCAGAGGGACTATCTCGTATAATACAAGAGATTTCAGTCTTGACAATTCTGTTACCGAACTAATACGGCACACAATAGAATATATAAAGACTATACCTTTGGGTAATGCAATTCTGTCGTCCGACAATACTATTGCAGACTACATAAAGAAAATTATTTCATATACTCCGTCTTACCGTCATTCAGAGAGGATGAAGGTTTTGCAAAATAATCTTGTTCCTTGCCACCATCCTTTTTATACGGAATATATTATCTTACAGAAACTATGCGTTCAAATTCTTCGTCAAGAGGAAATCAAGTATGGAACTAATGATGATAGAATCTATGGAGTGCTATTTGATGGAGCATGGTTATGGGAAGAATATCTAAACACTCTCTTGTATGACGTAGGATTTACACACCCAGAAAATAAATTAGGGACTGGTGCAATTTATCTTTTTGAACATGGAGGACAAAGATTTCCTGATTTTTGGAAAAAAGATTTTGTACTTGATGCAAAGTATAAAAGACTTGCCGTGAAAGGAAATTGTCTTGATATTAGTCGTGATGATGTACATCAGATTATGGCTTATATGTATAGGTTAAAAGCCAATAAAGGTGGCATTATATGTCCTTATAAGAGTGAGAATAATAAGATTATTTCTCAAAATATGCATAAGGATAGTTACTTAGGTTCTTTGTCGTTGTACGCTTTGGCAATACCAAAGAATTGTAGTTCGTATGAAGAATTTGTAAAACGTATTGTTGAGAATGAAAGGGACTTGTTGGAAGAATTGTCATAAATATTCTCTATATATAATACGAAAACTCGGGGGGCAGAAAACATCAGCCAAGATGTTAAGTGTCTGCTCTTTCTTTATCAATCGCAATTAGAATGCAAATATACTTTTTGACCTTACTTCATGTATTTTTTCAGCCATAAGTCGAAGAACTTGTCATATACCACGTAGGCATCATCCTGCTGGGTGATAAAATCTTTCTCCAGCAATCCCTTCAGGGCAGAATTCACTGAGCTTGGCGACGGGAGATGATATTTTTTGGCGAAGGCTCCGCTCCTTACGCTTCTTGCTTCGCCCTCTGCAGAGATGGCGATGAAGACGTTGCGCTGCTTTTCCGGCATCTGGCGCAGAAGGGTCTCATAGGTGTCTGAAGCCATATTGAGGTTGTAGTTGATGGCGTCATCTACCATGTCCAGCGTGCAGGTGCCTTGCTCGGGAGTCTTGAGGAAGAGGACGTTCATCACTCGCTGGATGTACGAGGTGACCCCACCGAAACGGGCGAAGAGATCTCCGATGATGGCTGTGTCGAGATGCTTGTTGCGCTCCTCAAACTTGGTTGTGGCAAACTCCTTGTATTTCTCTATATCCAGTGGCTTCAGGTTCATCAGTGTCACGCTCTGATAGAAAGGGCGGGCTGGGGATGTGAACATCTCTGCCATCAGATGGCAGTGAGAACCCGAGAAGATGAAGTGAGCATTGGTGCATCGCTGGATATAGGTGCGGAGCAAAGCCTCAATGCGATTGTCGGCATAGTTGTTGATTTGCTGAAACTCGTCGATGGCAACAAGACATGGCTTGTCGGCTTGGTTGAGGTAAGCGAATATCTCATCAAGCGTAATTTCGGGATTTACCATGTTGCCGATGCCTATCCCCCAAACCGGAGCTCCGTTGATATCGAATGAGATTTCTGAACGTAGGGAAGAGAGGACCATCAGAAATTTCTCCCAAGCACTTCTGCCTATAGGACGAAGTGTGTCAATGATGGTTTTGCCGAACATATTGACCAGATCGCTAACGGAATTGGTAGAATAGATGTCTATGATAAAAGTATAATAGTCTTTTTGGATGGCTGGCTGGGCAAAGCAATGGCGAATCAGCTCCGTCTTTCCGATACGTCGAGGGGAAATCAGAGCCATGTTATTCTCATTGGTCAGCATCTCTGTGATGTGCTGGGTTTCTTCCACACGGTCGCAGAAGTATTCCGGACTGGCGTAACCGTTTGTGACAAAAGGATTCTTCATTGTCGTATCTATACCTTTATTCAAGTTTCGCAAGTTCCTTAGCTTGCTATTTTTAGTTCATAAATCTACCCCAGTTCGGGATAAAATAGCGATTAGTTGCATGTGAAGACAGATACGCGGGTTCTCTTCCCATGCCATCAGACATGGGCTGTATATAAAGAATCGAAAGAGATTATTCTGTCCTTAGAACAATGAAAGTTGCTTCGTGTCTTCGATGCAGTATCCTTGCAATGCCTTTGGCTTGTTGTC
>OBKK01000114.1_pt1 | contig 46080 bp, 26 predicted proteins | sample 1503221 | NCBI WGS metagenome assembly OBKK01 (sample SAMN02044683, study PRJEB22538) | human gut metagenome | reverse complement strand
ATATTGTTTGTCAATCAGTTATAAAATACGTGTTTTTTGAGTGACGAAGTCAGGAAACAGGAAGAACGTAACATCAACACCCCCATGCAACTGTGCTCTGAAGAGTTTAATCTTAGCGTTAAGAGACTCAACAGAGACATTAGTGGCCCCAATTCAGGATAATAACTTCCTCTCTGAGGATGGAATACAGCTGGTGACAGGGTTGCGCGTAAACATGAAAAACAAGCTGATGCCGTTCTATGACAGAATAATCTCTTTCGATTCTTTATATACACCCCATGTCTGATGGCATGGGAAGAGAACTCGCGTATCTGTCTTCACATGCAACTAATCGCTATTTTATCCCGAATTGGGGCAATCTTTGTAAATTTTCAAGATCGTGTAAAAAAACACAAGATGAAAATTCTTTCGTTTGCTTGTTTTTTATTAAATTTGCAGAGGATTTTAGCCTTCAACGCATAACAGATTAAATGCCACAATAAAATGGAAAGAAAAATCACAAAATGCTTTTCTCAACGAAAAGCTGACATGACTGTGACAAATGATTGCAGCATTGTCAAAGACAGATGCAATATGTTGCATATTGACTCATTGGTGTCAAAGGCAATGATGCTTTTTGTTTTCCTGACTTTCTCGTTTGCAACACTTGCTGCAAAGTCACATATTACGGACACGAGATATGACATCGAGGGGGTTGAGACAGGACTACAAGGAACCTATCTTGTCAAAGTATATGTCTATACCAAGAAGTCTTCTGTAACCACGGAGGAATTCAAGTTTGCCGCAGTCCATGGAGTTATATTCCGTGGTTTTGAGAGGAAAGGGTTTGGAGCACAAAAACCGATCGCTAACGCAGAGGCAGAAACGCAACATGCAGATTTCTTCAATGCTTTTTTCAACAATGGGGACTACACCGCGTACGCCCGGGTGGTCGATCCTGTGGCAGATCGTGTCAAGGTCGGCAAAGAATACAAGATGGCCGCAATCGTTTCTGTTTCCAAAGACGAACTCCGAAAAGCACTTGAAAAAGAGGGAGTTATACGCAGTTTGAATTCCGGATTTTAACACCTTTGGTCTATGAAAAGAATATATTTATGCGCAATATGTTTGTTGGCAGCCGTGATGTCTTTTGGACAGGCAAAAAAGCCGACGCTGATGGTTGTCCCTGCTGACAATTGGTGTGCCACAAACCATTACATGGACACGTTTGATGACCAAGGTACATCGGTTGACGTGCCTAATTACAAACGGGCTTTGCAGAACAGTTCAGACTGCTATAATGTCATCACAAAAATCAACACATTGATGACTGACCGCAACTTTCCTCTTAAAGATCTGTCGGCTGTTCTCAAAAGCATGTCAACCGATGCTGCCATGGACGCTGTAACGACAACACGATCGGGCGCAGGCCTTGCAGAGTCTCCATTGGATCTTATCAAGCGCAATTCCAATGCTGATATAATCATCGAGGTCAACTGGCAGGTGAACACCATGGGGCCCAAGAAAAGCATCACCTATTCTCTCGCTGCAAAGGATACATATACCGACAAGCAGATCGCAGGTGCACAAGGAACTGGGACACCTTCGTTCTCAGCAGAAGTGCCCGTACTATTGGAAGAGGCCGTTGTTGCCAACATGGACAACTTCTGCGCCCAACTTCAGTCTCATTTCGACGACATGATGGAGAACGGATGCGAAGTCACGATGGAGGTAAAGGTTGTTGACAATGGCTCTGGCATAGACCTTACGAGCGAGTATGGCGGAGAGGAGCTGACCGACATTATTGACGATTGGGTTTCCGACAACAGCGTAAACCATCGATACAACCTTACTCAGGGTTCTGAATCGTTTTTAAAGTTTGAGCAGATACGTATTGCTCTGTATCAGGCAAATGGGCGTGCCAACGACACACGTCGATGGGCAAGAGAGCTGGTGAAGGAACTGACTTCAAAATACCAAATACCCTGCAGGGTAGATATGCGAGGATTAGGAAAAGCCGTAGTTTTAATTGGTGAAAAATAACGACAATATGAAAAAGATAATATTATCACTCGTGTGCCTATGTTTTGTGACGTTGGCATGGGCACAGAAGAAACCAATATCCATGTATGTTTATATTCCGGAACAGAGCGAAACCATACCTCAATCCTGCATGGATTATCTTTCCAATAGCCTTACAACGGCCATTACCACCGATGGGCTTGCTGCACAAAGCGAGTATCTCACTCCGTTTCTGTTGGTACCAAAGGTGAACATAGCGACAAAGAACACGCTCGCTACAACTCAACAGCAAGTCGTATTGACATTGGACGTCAATCTGCAGGTGGTTGACAATACAAACGGCACAGTATTTGCTTCTACTATCATCAACCTCAAAGGGGTCGGAACGAATGAAATAAAAGCTTACAATGCTGCATTCCGTTCTATCAACAAGTCCAATGCCAAGATTCGAGAATTTGTTTCCAACGCCAAGGCAAAAATCATAGCCTATTATGAGAAAGAAGGAGACAATATCATTCAGAAAGCACTGCATCTTGCCGAGCAGCACAAGTATGAAGAGGCGTTTTATCTTCTCAGCACCATGCCTTCCCAATACAGTCAATATGACCATGCCGTCTCAGCCAGCATGGAGGTTTGGGGAGACTATCAAGACATCTCGGGTTCCCAAAAACTGGAAAAGGCTCGTGCTATATGGGCAGCTAATCAGAATATAGACGCGGCAAACATGGCAGGAGAATGTCTTTCAGAGATCCTTCCAGATTGCAATTGCTATGGTGCCGCACAAACATTGTACAAGGACATCAAGGGAAAGATGGGTGAACAGTGGAAATACGAGATGAAAAAGTACGACACTGAAGCAGAGTTGAGGAAAACCAAGATCCAAGCAATCCAAGCAATTGGCGTTGCATACGGGAAAGGGCAACAACCGAATATAATAACAACGAAATGACGCCAACAATAGTTCATCTATTATATAAATTTGAATTTTATGATTAAAAAAGTAATTTTCGCACTTATGTGGATCATCGGCTTTTCGGCAAGCGTAAGTGCGCAGTCAACAGCAGTTTTTGAAGGTGAAATTGAATTGGAGACCTTTGAAAACTACTCTGATTACATCAAGAAGATGCCTAATTCTATCTATTTTGATGGTGTGCATAAGATACGCATCATCGTAAAGGGCGACAAAATGCATCTGATAGATGAGACAACCAAGTGTCATACCATAGCAGACGCTGGACTGGTTGACAAACTGCTTAAAGGTGAAGACACTGGTACTTCACCAAGAAAACGAGGTTCTTTAGGTGCACACAATGCCGGTTCAACAGCCGAATATGCTTATGTGCATTATTGCGAACATACAAAAACGGGTATGGACCTCACGGAGAACGCACCTTTAATGTTACCACTACTGCAGCAGGACTTGAAATATGCTGATGGAATGACATCTCCTCTTTCTACCAATACATTTGCAGCAACAAGTACCACGAAGGACATCTTGGACACGAGCTGTAAAATGTACGAAGGCGATATCAATCATACTATGGGGGGAATGTACCAAAATTATCATGTCAAGGCTTATGTGTCCGACACACCTGCCCCCGCTGGATTGAAGTGTGCCTTTTATGGTTTGGATGTTCCTGGCGTGCTTACCAAATGCATCATAAAGTATGATGGAGGACATGTCAGTACGATGAGTATTGGTGAAATGAGTTTCTATATAGAGATGGATGTAACGAAGATAACCGCTCGTCAAGTTTCTGATGATGAATTCAATGTTCCTTCGGATAATAAAATATCAAAAAGCAGCAATAATGCATTTGCTTTGATGAAATATTATAAAGGTATAAAAAAAGAACTTGAAAAAAGAGGGGTAAAAGGAGGTGACAAGAGTCAGAAGTCAACAGGTGTTCACTATAAAACTGATGGTGAATGGGATATCTAAATCAACTCGCAACCCGAATCGTTCTCCTATTCTTGCTGTCGATTACCTCTTCGCCATGCTTCCCGCAGGGCGAAGAGGCCAATACGTACGAGCGCAGTTCTATTCATGTCATGATGATCAAACATCAAAATCAACGTTTCGATGACATCATAGAACAAGTATTTCTTCAGACACCTTTCCCCGAGCGTTTCAACAACCACAACCTTGGGGTCAAAGTAGTAACATTTGCGGAACATAAGGACGACCAAAGTGCCAATATCCAGTCTTTTGCAGACCAGGTGAATCTTGGACAGAAGATGGTAGCCAAATGGTTCAATCGCGACAAGCAGACTGGCTCATTCAATATGGAACTGATTAAAGAGCGCGGTCTGTACAATGCTAACCAGCAACAAACCAATGTGGCCAGGGCCAGCATTCGCGGTATGGCTTTGTTGGAAGATGCCGGAGAGCTACTGATTCATAATACGTATCTTGTAGTCAATGATATCAAATATCAAAGCAAGGGTAGTGGGAACTGGTTGTTGAAAAGCTATGCCTCCATGCTTTCTGGAAGTGCGAGTCAGATGCAGAAAGCAATGCAATCTATCGGTGGATTTAAAGTACACATTACAACCTATCTCTTCCGATTACGATGGAATGATGACATTGCCAACACCTTCTATCAGAACTATTATACGGAGGATGGCGATACGGACAAAGACAAAGTTGAAGCGTTCAAAAAAGACAACCAGCTTTTCAAAATGGAATTTGTGGGAAAAACAGAAGCTGAGTCGAAAGAAACACACTTCAAGGCTAGCAAAGATCCCCAAGCGCTGCTCCTTAAAGTTACGACAAGAACGATGGACCATAACCTTGCGTCGCTACAGCAGATTTATCCTGATTTCAGAATCAAGGCACCGCTACTCAGCGTTGATCCGCTCACGGCAGATGTAGGCCTGAAGGAAGATGTCACCGAGAATACTCGTTTCGAGGTACTTGAAAGGGTAATTGACGAACAGGGCAAGATGTCATACGTGCAAGTTGGTCTTATCAAGCCAGTAAAGGGTAAAATCAAAGACAACCGTTTCATGGCTGAGGAAGATGCCGAATCCATCGTTGAAGCCACAGAATTTGAAAAGATTTCTGGCAAAGACTTTTATCCCGGAATGCTGATTAGAGAAATCACAGACTAAGTACGAAATGAATTTACAGCTATATAAATGATGACGTGAAGTCAATGAATGACTGATCATTCGCAAGATAACCGACTGACTATAAGCGTAAACCCCATGGTCAGTCGGTTTACTATTTATCTTTTCGAACCAGCCTGAGACCCCTCCGACATGACACGTGGCGTCTTGCCGCGCAATGTTACATTGTTACATTGTTACATTTACGATTTCAATACTCACATAGAGACGCTCAAATACATGACATCCCCCACCAACCAAAGCATTGGGACGGTGGGGGATGAGAAAGCGATCGGGCAAAGCTGAAGGCTCGGCCTATGAAAAAGAGCTGCGCCCTACTGACGCACGGTGGGCGTGAAGCGCAGCGTATAGGAGAGCTGTCCGCTGGAGGGACAGAGATACGGGTCGAGGCAACCGTCGCCGCCACAAGAGTTATTGCCCAGGCCGCGCTGGAAGGCGTCGAAGTGGGCAAAGACCGTCTCGCTGCGCACCAGGTCGTACCAATGGGTCGCATCGCGCCAAAGCTGGTCCGCAGGGTCGCACCACTGTCGCTCGTCGTAGTGGGAAAGCGAGAAGGCCACCCTACCCTCCGTGGCCACGGAGAGGCGGAGCCCGTTGGCATGGTCGAGGGTGAGGTCGCGCAAGTCTTGGTGGTCGCCAAAGGTTTGGGGATGGACGTTCTCGTCGATCATCTCATCGACCGTCGTGGTGTAGCGACCAAGATAGGAGCCCGTCATGCGATCGACATAGTTGGACCACGGACCACGGCCGTAGTAAGCCACCTGGTCGAAGCCTACCAGTTCCATACCCAGGCCCAGGCGGCGCGTGGGGCCCGACGGCGAGAAGACCACCTGAAGATCGACCACGCCATCAGGATAGAGCGTGTAGCGGGAGGTGTAGAGGCAGTTGGCGGCGCGGCCCTCCACGGTGACCGTATAGCCCTTTTCGTCACCACCCTGAGTGACGATGCGCGTCTCGGCCTCGCTGACCATCGGCATCTGCTGCAACTCCTGGCTGCGGTCGTTGTCGATGTCGCGCATGCTATTGAAGTCGGGGCCCTTCACCATCACGGCGCGCCCGTCGAAGGTCCATGAGACCAACTTGCCCGAGTCGTCAAACTGGAGGGAGAAGGGCCTGCCCTCCTGCGTCGTACCGGTGTAGAGACGGCGCTTCGCATCGGCCTCGATACGCCCGCCATGGGCCTCGTGGGCGGCAAGGGGCGCGCGCGGCTGCAGGATCATCTCGCCCTCGGCAACGGGGTAGCTCTGGTCGGCCCAGGAGGTGGCCGCCTTGAGACGCAGGGAGAGGTGGAGCACATACTCCGCACCTGCGTCGAGGACGCTATGGTAAGGCACGGTGATTTGTGCCGACTCACCCGCTGGCACGGCGGGGAGAAGAAGCGTCTGCTGCTCCACGACGTAGCCATCACGCAGAAGCTGATAGGAAAGGTCGTAGAGGTCGGACAAGTCAGAGAAAGCCAACTTGTTGCGGAGCGTAAAGGAGCGCGTCGCAGCGTCCCAGTCGGAGAAAACAGCAGGAGCATAGACTGCCTTCACCTCAGTCAGTTTGGCCGTCCACGCACGGTCGGGCGTGATGATTCCGTTGTTGAGGAAATTGCCCTGGAAGCCGTCGCCGACAAACTCGGTGGGATTGTAGTCGTAGCCCGCCACCCAGTTGTGGAAACCATTCTTCGTACGCACGCCACGCAGGAGGTCGGAAGGGCGATAGACAGACTGGTCCACCCAGTCCCAGATGCAGCCACCGATGATATAGTCGTTGTCCGGATGCTCGATGATGTCCCAGTAGTCCTGGAGGTTGCCGACGGCCTGGCCCATGGCGTGGGCATACTCCGAGAAGATCATCGGACGGTCGTAGCCATAGGCGGGCTTATGGGCGTAGTCCTGGGCTTCGGCAACCGTGGGATACATCCGCGAGTTGAGGTCGCTACAAGGCGTCCCCTGGCTGCCCCACGGACTGCTATGGACGGGGCGTCCGTCGCCATGGGCTGTGGCGAAGGCATAGGTGGTCTGGAGGTTTCTGCCGTCGCCGCTCTCATTGCCCAGACTCCAGAAGACGACGCTGGGATGGTTGCGGTCGCGCAGCACCATGCGCTCCGTGCGGTCGAGGTAGGCCGTCCGCCACTCCTTGCGATCGGAGAGGTTGCCGCCCCGCTCGCCCGCATAGTGGCACTCCACGTCGGCCTCATCCATGACATAGAGACCGAAGGCGTCGAACATCGCGTACATCTTCGGCTGGCGGGGATAGTGGGAGGTGCGGACGGTGTTGACATTGGCCTGCTTCATCATCCGCACGTCCTGGAGCATCGTCGCCACGTCGATGGCGCGGCCATACTCGGGATGGGTGTCCTGGGTGTTGACACCCTTGAAGAGGACGCGGCGCCCGTTGATCGTCAGGTGGTGGCCCTCGGTGCGGATGGTGCGGAAACCATACTTCGTGGAGAAGGCCATCTCCTCGCGACCCTTCGCGTTGCGCTGCGACACCTCGATGGTGTAGAGATAGGGACTCTCAGCGGTCCAGGGATGGAGGTCCTTGAGATCAAAGCGAAGGGCCTCTGTGGCGGTCGTCGTGGACTGATAGACCCACTGGCGGCGCTGCACCTCCTGACCCTCGGCGTCGCGAAGCACGGCCTCGATGGTCTTCTTGGCCTTGAGGCCGTCGCGGTTGTCCACGGTCAGCTGGAGGACCATTGCCCCCGAGGTGGCGTCGGCGCTGAGGAGGCCGTCGGTCTGCACGAAATGGTCGCGGACGGCTACCCTTGGTGTGGCGTAGAGATAGACGTCGCGGTGGATGCCACTGAGGTGCCACATGTCCTGACCCTCGATATAACTGCCGTCGCACCAGCGATAGACGCGCACGGAGAGCTGATTTTCTCCCTCGCGGAGAAAGCCGGAGAGGTCGAACTCGGCGTCGGTATTGGCGCTCTGCGTGTAGCCGACGTAGCGCCCGTTGACCCACACCACGCCAGCGGAGTAGAGGCCGTCGAAATGGAGGAAGACGCGCTGGTCGCGCCAGTCGGCGGGCAGCGTGAAGGTGCGACTGTAGAAGCCCGTAGCATTGTCGTCCTTGACATCAGCCTCGGCATGGCCCTCCTGGGCCAAGGGTGGATGATAGACGAAGGGATAGCCCACGTTGGTATAGACGGGATCGCCATAGCCCGCCATCTCCCACGACAGGGGGACGCGGATCTCGTCCCAGCCCTCGGCGTTGCAAGACTGGGCGACGAGGGTGTCGGTGTTGGCCGGACCTTGGGGCGTGCCGGCGACATAGCGAAACTTCCACGTGCCGTTGAGCGACAGGTAGCGGCTGCTCCGCGGGGTGGTCCAGGGCTGGGAGTAGAAGGTCGTGTCCTGGCGCATCGCCTCGGTGGAAGCGTAGGGGATATAGGTGGCATGGGCTGCCTCCTTGTGATCGCCGACCTTCTCGGGATTGCTGATCCAGGAGACGTCGAAGCCCGCAGACTGGTCTTGCGGATCGCGGTCGGGCACGGTGGCGACGACGGTCTCCCAGCCGAAGAGGGCCAGAAGGGCCGCCGCGACCATGCGGTGGTTAGGATTGGATTGACTCATATTGGGTTGTGTCTGATGATTGTATTCGAAAAAAGATCATGTCATGGACGACCAGGGCGCACGCTGGTGGTCAGCGAAGCCGCCTGGAGGTCAGGGGCAAGGGCCTTGACCTGGACGGGTTTCTGGGGGTCCTTGACGCGCAGGATAACCATGGCCTTGCCGAAGAAGGCCTTGCGATGGTCGGACTTGAAACGCTCGGTGGAGAACTGGCTGCCATTATCGACACCGATAATGTCGGCATTCTCGGCAGAGAAATAGATCTCGTTTTCGGCCCAGGGGCAGAGCGTGCCCTCGCGGTCGGTGACTTCGGCAGCGACAAAGATCGTATGCTCGCCCTGATAGTCGGCGGCAAGGCGGATCTTCTCGGCGCCACCTGCCGTGCGGATTGTCTCGGAACGCACCTCGCGGCCCTGCTGGCGAGCCACGACACGCACCTCGCCAGGCTCAAACTGCACGCGCCACATCACATGATATTGGTGGTCGTCCTGCTTGCGCCGAACGCCCTGGCTGCGCCCGTTGATGAAGAGTTCCACCTCGTCGGCCTGGTTGTAGTAGCACCACAGGTCGATGGTCTGGCCGGGCAACCAGTTCCAGTGGGGGAAGAGGTGGAGGACCGGCTGGTCCGTCCACTCGCTCTGGTACATATAATAAATGTCCTTCGGGAATCCGGCCAGGTCGATGATGCCAAAATAGCTGCTTCGCGCCGGATAGCCATAGGGGGTGGGCTCGCCGATATAGTCCCATCCTGTCCAGATAAACTGTCCGGCACAGTAGGGAGTGTGCTTCACGACCTCCCAGGTCTCCTCATGGGTAGAGGACCAAGGGGCGTGGGCGTTGTCATAGGCCGAACACATCATCGTGGGGTCGGCATAGGGCAGGTCCCAGCGCTGCGGCAGCACGAGGACGCTATCCGAGGGCATGCGGTAGTAGCCGCGCGTCTGCAGGGCGGAGACACTCTCGGTGAAGAGGAAGGGCTTGCCGGGGAAGTTCTTGGGCACGTCCTTCACCCACTGGTGGTGGTAGTTGAAACCGACGAGGTCGATGGCGCCCGACTTGAAGAGGTGGTTATCAGGGGAAGGTTCGTTACAGCCCGCCGTGATGGGACGCGTGGTGTCGTAGCGCTTGATGATGTCAGCGAGATGGATCGTGAGGAGCGAGTTGGGCGAAAGGTCGTCGCCATGGGCGAGCGTAGAAGCGTCGTGGCCCGCGTTGAGGATGAGGTTGGCCTCCTCCAGCGTCAGTTCGTCAGCGTCGGCTCCAGACCACTGTTCCAGCACCTCGTTGCCAATGCTCCAGACGAGAACGCAGGGGTGGTTGCGGTCACGAAGCACCAGGTCGGAGAGGTCGCGCTCGTGCCACTGATCGAAGAAGCGCGCATAGTCGTTCTTGGTCTTTCTGCGGCGCCACATGTCGAAACTCTCATCCATGACGATCAGTCCCATCGTGTCGCACATCGCAAGCAACTCGGGAGCGGGCGGGTTGTGGCTGCTGCGGACGGCGTTGACACCCATGGCCTTCAGCCGCGTGAGCTTGCGGTGGAGAGCATCCTCGTCGAGAGCAGCGCCCAAGGCACCAAAATCGTGGTGCTCGCAGACGCCATTGATTTTCACGTTGCGGCCATTGAGCCAGAAGCCTGTCTCGGCGTCGAAGCGGAAGGTGCGGAAGGCTGTGGGCGTGGAGACGCGATCGACGACCTTGCCGCCAACGACCACTTCCGTTACCACTTGGTAGACGTAACCCTGGTAGATATCCCACAGCAAGGGTTTCCTCACGGTGAGCACCTGGCCCTGGCAGCGGCCTTCATGGCGGGCCACGACACGACCGTTGGGGTCGAGGAGCTGATGACGCACTTTCGCCTGCGGGGCCTTCGGACCGTCGTTGTGCAGCGCCACATCGACCCTCACCTCCCAGGTGTCGCCCTTGCGCCACTGGGCCACGGCGTGGACGCCCCACTGGGCCACGCGCAGGGGCGAGGCGGTGGTGAGCCACACATGACGATAGATGCCGCAGCCAGAATACCAACGACTGTTGGGCTGGTCGCTATTATCGACACGGACGGCCAGGACGTTCTCTCCCGACCGGTCGAGATAGGGAGTGAGGTCGTACTCGAAGGTGGAGTAGCCATAGGGGCGCGTGCCCAGGGCGTGGCCGTTGACATAGACCGTGGCGTTCATATAGACGCCGTCGAAGGTGACGAGGACGCGATCGTCAGACGAGCCTGCGGGCAGGCGGAAATGCTTTCTGTACCAACCTACGCCGCCGGGAAGCGCGCCGCCACTGGCGCCACTGGGGTTGCCAACATGGAAGTCGCCTTCGATAGCCCAGTCGTGGGGCAAGGAGAGACGGCGCCAACCACGGTCGTCATAGGACGGGGAGGCCATCGTGGAATCGTCACCGAGAACAAAGAGCCAGTCGGCGTCAAACTGGATGCGCGTGCGGGCCTGTCCTGCGAGGGAAAACAGGAGGAAAAGGAGTAAGAGGGGTATTTTCTTCATATCTATTGTGTTTTGTTATACGAATACTTCCGTGCTGCGAGATCTCCCGGCCAGAGGACTTGGCAGCGCGCTATCTTGTGCCTATCTTATGTCTTTGCAAAGGTAGGCATTTTTCTGCAGAAAACCGACAGGCGACAGGACCTTTATAGCGGATCAACATCATAATAAATCTGCAGGGCGCCATAGGTCTTGGCCCGTAGCATCGCCGACTGCACCTCGCGCAAACACTGGCGCACGCGTCGCAGGTCGATGCCCAACTCGAGTTTGAGCATCAACTTGCGGATATGGAGGGTCTTCACCCGGGCCACGGAGGGCTTGTCGGGCCCGAGCACGCGGTCGCCAAAGATCTGGCGAAGGCGGGATCCCATCTCCATGGAGGCTGACTCGACGGTGCGCTCCTGGCGGTGCTTGAGGTAGATATAGGTAAGGTGGGTGAAGGGGGGATAGCGGAAGAGGCGGCGCTCCTCGAACAACTGGTCGTAGAACGCGCGATAGTCGTGGCGCACGACCTGCTGGATGACGGGAGAGTCGGGCTGGCTGGTCTGCAAGATGACCAGGCCCTGCTGATCGCCCTTCCTGCCAGCCCGTCCGCTCACCTGCGAGAGCATGGCAAAAGCCTGCTCGTAGGCACGGAAGTCGGGAATGTTGAGCATGGCGTCGGCATAGAGGATGCCCACGACGCCGACATGGTCGAAGTCGAGGCCCTTGGTCACCATCTGCGTGCCGACGAGCACGTTGGTCTTGCCCTGGGCAAAGCTGTTGACGATGCGCTCGTAGGCGTTCTTCGTGCGTGTCGTGTCAAGGTCCATCCGCGCGATCTTCGCCTCAGGCACAAGGGCCTGCAACTCGTCCTCGACGCGCTCCGTACCGAAGCCGCGGCCGCGGATGTCGTGGCTCTCGCAGTTGGGACAAACGGTGGGCACGCGCAAGACATAGCCACAATAGTGGCAGGTGAGCAGGCCCATGGTCTTATGATAGGTCAGCGACACGTCACAATGGGGACACTTCGGGGTCCAGCCACAGACATGACACTCCACCCTCGGGGCGAAGCCGCGGCGATTCTGAAACAGGATGGCTTGTTTGCCGCTGGCCAAGGCGACGCGGATGGCGGCCAAAAGGCGTGGCGAAAAGTGACCGGTCATCATCTTGCGGCGGCGCAAGTCTTTGACATCGACGACCTCGACGGCAGGCAACGCCATATCCTGGTAGCGCTTGTCGAGGCGGACGTAGCCGTACTTGCCCGTCTGGGCGTTCCAATAGCTCTCGCTCGAAGGGGTCGCCGTGCCCAGCAGGACCTTGGCACCGCAGAGCTTGGCCAGGATGATGGCGGCGGAGCGAGCATGGTAGCGTGGCGCAGGGTCCATCTGCTTGAAACTCTGCTCGTGCTCCTCATCGACGATGACGAGGCCCAGTCGCTGGAAGGGCAGGAAGAGGGCGCTTCGGGCGCCTAGTATGACATCGTAGGGATGGTCGGAGAGCTGGCGCTTCCAGATCTCCACGCGCTCCGCGTCGCTATAGCGGGAATGGTAGATGCCGAGGCGGTCGCCAAAGACTCGGCGAAGGCGCTGCATCATCTGCACCGTAAGGGCAATTTCGGGCAGGAGGTAGAGCACCTGGCGGCCCTCGTCGAGGGCGCGCTGAATGAGGTGGATATAGATCTCGGTCTTGCCGCTCGATGTGACGCCGTGAAGAAGCGTGATATCCTTCGACATTTGCTGTACGAGGATTTGGTTGTAGGCGTCGGCCTGGGCCTCGCTGAGGGGCTTGATGTGCTCGGGATGGGGCATTCCGCCGAGGGGGATGCGGCCTACTTCCTTCTCGTACTGCCGCAAGATCCTACGGTCCAAAAACTGGCGGAGGACGGTGGCGGTGCAGTGGGCCTCGTTCATCAGTTCCTCGCGGGTGATCTCGCGCTGGGGCACGGGATTCTCTTCGCTGACGCTGGCCAGCTCCAGATAGGCGCGGAGGACCTTCTGCTGAGCAGGAGCGCGCTGAAGCATGGCCTGGGCAGCACGGAGGGCCTGCGCCGAACGGAAGTCGTCGGCCAGCACGACGTAGGTCTCGGTCTTGGGACGATAGTCGTCCTCGGCCTTGAGACCGGACGGGAGGGCGGCCTTATAGACGTCGCCAATGGGCGAAAGGTAGTAGTCGGCTATCCACTGCCATAGGCGCAACTGCTGAGGCAGGAGCACGGGACCCGGATCCATCATCTCGACAATAGACTTCACGCCTTCCTTGCCTGTCTTGAGCCCTGCGGGTACCTGGTCGTGGAGGGCTGCGACAAGGCCAGTGTAGGTCTTGGTCTTGCCCAACGGCACACGCACGCGGCAACCAGGCTGCAGACGCGGGGCCATCGTGTCGGGAACGCAATAGGTGAAGTAGCCCTCCAAGGGCAATGGTAGGATGATGTCGGCGTAAGTCATGGCGCAAAGTTACGCAATTATTTTGCAATCCTCACCAAAATATCGTACTTTTGCACAGAGCAAGCGGTCTGCACGAGAAGACAATTGCTTTTGCCCACAACATAAGACGATCGTTTCGCCAATAGAAATAAGTCGATCGCTTTGCTGACAGAAAACAGACTATCATTTCACTAATAAGGATAAGACAATGGACAATGAAGTATTGAAAGCTATACGGGAGCGCCGCAGCCTGCGCCGCTTCAAGGGGGAACAGGTCGGCGACGACACCCTGAAGGCCGTGCTCGAGGCAGGCACATGGGCTCCTACGGCCTTCGGCAAGCAGGACCCGTGGATCGTAGCGGTACAGAACGAAGCACTGCGGGCCCGACTGATGGCGATGAATGCCCGCGTGATGGGGACGGAGAGTGACCCCTACTATGGTGCGCCGACCGTGGTGCTGGTCTTTGCCAGCGCGGACAGTCCCAACAAGGACCGCGACGGTTCGCTCGTACTGGGATCGATGATGGTTGCCGCTCACAGTGTAGGACTGGCCTCTTGCTGGATCAACCGCGAGGACGCCATGTTTGCCACCGAGGAGGGAAAGGCGCTGATGCGTGAACTCCAGTTGCCCGAGGGACTCGCTGGCGTGGGTGCGCTCGCCCTGGGCTATCCCGACGCAGAACCGAAGGCTGCCAAGCCGCGCAAGGAGGACTACTATCGCATCGTGAAATAGCACACGGCGAAGACCTTAAAAAAACGTAAAAAGCCTTAGCCGCTGAGGTTTTCAAGGGGCAAAGGGCGGATAGGTGCGGAAAAATTCGTACTTTTGCAAATGTATTTGAGGTAATATTTATTTCGACGCATCATTTATTAAACAATAGAGAAATATGAAGAGAATTGTATTGGTACGCCACGGCGAGAGCCAGTGGAACATGGAAAACCGCTTCACCGGTTGGACCAACGTTGACTTGACTGAGAAGGGCAAGGAGGAGGCTTTCGCTGCCGGAAGACTGCTCAAGGAGAATGGTTTTCACTTTGATATCGCATATACTTCCTATCTGAAGCGCGCCGTGAAGACGCTGAACAACGTGCTCGACGCTATGGACGAGGACTGGATCCCCGTGGAGAAGAGCTGGCGTCTGAACGAGAAGCACTACGGTATGCTCCAGGGCCTGAACAAGGCTGAGACCGCCGCCAAGTATGGCGACGAGCAGGTGCTGCAGTGGCGTCGTAGCTTCGACGTGGCTCCCCACGAGTTGCCAGCCGACGGCATCGGCAGCGCACTGACGGATCCGCGCTACGCCCTCGTGCCGGAGGACTATCTCCCGACGACAGAGAGCCTAAAGGACGCCATCGAGCGTGTGATGCCTTACTGGGAGTGCACGATCTTCCCGAAGCTCAAGGAGGTGGACTGCATCATCGTGGCTGCCCACGGCAATAGCTTGCGCGGCATCGTGAAGCACCTCAAGGGCATCAGCGACAGCGAGATCACGAAGCTCAACATCCCGACGGCTACCCCGTACGTATTCGAGTTCGACGACAAGCTCCAGCTCGTGAAGGATTACTACCTCGGCGACGCCGACGAGATCGCTCGCAAGCAGCAGGCAGTGGCCAACCAGGGCAAGGCCAAATAATCTCGGCCCCTCTTTTTTCATAGACGCAACAACGGGCGGCAGGTCATACGACTTGCCGCCCGCTTTGTTTCTACTCCTTTTCTGCCCTTCTGTTACCTATACAAGAAGCCCTGGAAGGACTGGTGCGAGAGATAAGCGTTATACAAAGCCCTGTTATCAAACAGAAGAGGATAAAAAAAAGGGCGTTCCACGAAGACCTCATAGAGAAGTCCTGCGAAACGCCCCAGGCTATCTTACCTAAAGTACATACTTACTTTGGTGTCTTTCCAAATTTAGAAGACGAACTGTACGCGAACCTGAACCATGTGGAAGTTCTTGTCGTATGCGTACTTGTCCTTAGACAAGTTGGAGTAGGTGTAGTCGAGCATAGCCTGGACGAAGCGGTTGAAGCTGTAGTTCACACCGAGGGTCCAAGAGCGGACGGCACCACCACCAACGCTGCTTGACTTGTAAGGATAGTCGGCCATCATACCATCAGGATAGTACTGGTCGCGACCAGCGCTGTAGTACTCGCCAGCGTTGATGTCGTTGAGACCCGTGTAGTTGAAGCGGCCCACGATCTCCAAAGAACGGCCAGAGAGACCCTTCAAGGTACCGTTGCGGCTATCAAACTTGTAGGGGTTGCCAAAGATCATGTAGCCTGCCTCAACGTATCCACCGTGGAAGTTGTTGGAACGAAGCGGGTTGGCCGTGATCCAAGCATCGAGGGTACCCCAAGTATCAATGTTGTTGTTGCTTGCGTCGAAGAGCGTCTTGGAGTCGCGCTTCTTGGTGACGTGCTTGTAGAGATACTCACCACGAACGAAGAGCTTGTCGTTGTGGTAGAGGGCCTCGGCACCAGCGTCGAGGACGTTCTCAGCCCAAGGCAGCTCGCAGCTTACAAAGCGCTCGTCCTCATCGACGAAGGTCTCCATGCTCTGACCCAGCTTGATGGTCTTCTTGAGAACGTTGTTCTCCGTCACACCACCACCCACGTGCTGGTAGCGGATGTTACCACCGATCATCAAGGTCTGCGTGCCGTCGTTGATGGGACGATACTGGTAGCGACCTGAGAGGACGATACCATTGAAGCCTGACTCGATCTTGTTGTACTGGTTCTCGGTCGTCACACCCTGATAGGCCATAAACTTGTCGTTGGTGAACTTGTAGGTGATACCCAGCTCACGACCCTCGCCGAGGGCGTTGGCAGCACCGGCACGAGAGATGAAGTGATAGCTACCGAGAGAGGTGTTGCGAGCCATGGAACCAGCGGCGTTGTTGTAGTAACCCACCTGGATGTCATGGTTGCCACCCTTGTTGTCCTTCTGGTTGTAGCGAAGGAAGATGTTCTTCTGAGAGAACTTGCCACCACCGAAACCGAAGTCTGCATAGAAGTACCAGTCCTGATAGGTCAGCGAAGTACGGATGCGGGCGTCAGCGATTGTAGCGCCAGACTGCATCGGCGTATAGTCGTTGTGGTACCATGCTGCGTCGGCCATGAAGCGGGCACCCACGGTGAAGTGGAGGTCTTCCTGCTCATTGTCGATAGTCACGGTCGGCTTGGAATCAAAGTCCTGCGCGTTGGCTGCCATGGCGCAAAGAGCGAACATGGGCAATATGATAAATTTCTTCATTGTATTTGTTTACTTATGAATGTTGGTAATATGACTTACTTAAACCACTACCTTTCGATTAGTAACCGAGCTCGTTGAGCATGTCGGCACCATCGGGCACCACGTGGGGAGCCTGAGAGTTGTCATACTTCTGCTCCGGGTGGAACGGGTTGTGGAGCGTAGAGCTGCAACGGAAACCATTCTCGATCATGTAGCGGAGCGACATCTCAGAGTGGTTGGTGAAGAAACCGTCCATGTAGATCGGGTGGGTCTGCGGCGTGGTGAAGGTCGTGTAGGCCGTCGGCTGCACGGTGACACCCAGGAGGTCGTCAAACTGCGTGGCGTTGTCGCCCCAGTAGTTGACATAGTAGCCCATGTAGCGGGCAGTCTGAGCATAGCTATCGAAAGAGTACGGGTGGTTGATCATACCGCTCTTGCGAATCATGTAAGCCATCCAGGGAGCGTTGAGCTCAGGATAGTTGTTGGGCGCACCCTCTACGCACGGGCCAATGATGTGGGCACCATGATCCTGGGCGTACTTGATGAAGGAAGCGTAGCCAGCAGGCGTGTCGTAGTTGAGGTCGGTAGAACCACCGTTGCTCAGCCACAGGAGGTAGCACATCGGGATCTGACCCTTGAAGACGTTGTAAGCACGGTTGAGGACGTCGAAGGAGAAGGTCTGGAGGATCACCTTACCATTGGTGTTACCCACGTTGACGTGGCCGTTGACATAGAACGGTTTGCTCTCTGACTCCTTCTTGGTGATGATGTTCCAACCCCACTCGTCGAGGATGTTATAAACACGGATCTCGATGTCCTTCGGGTTCAACCAAGACTCCTTGAACTCGGGATAGATGCCCGGACGGTTGCCGTTGTCCTTGTCGTCAGCGACATAGGCGGTGCTACCGTTCTTGTCACCGAAGCTGTACTCCACGAAGTCCATGTACTTGCCGGCCTTGCTACCGACGGTGCTGGGATCGTCGCACTTCACGGCAGCCTTGGCAGCCTTGTAGATCTCCTCCAGCGTCATGTTCTTGTACTCGTCCTTGATCTTGTAGGTCAGCACGCGCTCGCCCTCGGCATTGCGGTTGAGCTTCTTACCCATAGCGTAGTTGATCTGATCCTGCAGGGCAGAGACATAGAGACCATTGCTATAGTGGATCGTGGGCACGCCATCAGCGTCGTAGGTGTAGTAACCATTGTGACCTGCGGCGAAGGAAGCACGGCCCAACTCGGGCGTGGCGTCGTTGAACCACTTACCAGCGTCGAGCATCAGGAGCTCAGCATAGTAGTAGGACATGGTGTAGTTGGCACGGAAATCGGCCACGTCACGCTGATACTGAGCCTCGATATCAGCCTCAGAGAAGTGCTGTGAACCGTCGCGGTTACGGAACGAGCGGTAGAAGTCCTTACGCTTGGTGGGCACATCGTCAGAGAAGACAGAAGCGATGTTGGTGGTACGCTTCAGGTTCTCATCGTGGTTGGCGAGCACCACACCGTCCTTGGTCACCTGGAGGTCGCTCTCCAAGTAGTCGGCGCCCATATTGCGGGCCCAGCGCCAGGCTGCCTCAGTCTCCTCAGGAGCCCAGTAGGTGGAACCACGGTGTGCCACGCAAGCATAGAGAGGCACATAGTCGCGCACCTTCGCCATCTCCGGCGAAATCTGCTGCACGTCGGTACGCTTGGCGTCAGTATTCACATTGGTGAATTGCTGCTCGTCAGAGCAAGAAGTAAAGGCAGTGAGCATAGCCATACCCACGAAGCCTAAACGGATAATTTGCTTTGTCATAAACAATTATTAATTGATGATATTGACTAAATGATTATTCTAAATGATAGCGATCGCCAGTCTTTACTTGTTCTTCACAAGATACTGCTCCTTCTTATAGGTGAGGGCCATGAAGAGAACGGAGAGCACGCAGGCGCCGATGAGGAGGACGAAGGTCCAGTCCCAGCCAGCAGACTCAGCGACGTAGCCGATAACGACATTGGCCAGCAGAGCCGTACCGAGCACGTAGCCCATGAAGCCAGTCAGTCCGGCAGCGGTTCCTGCCACGTTCTTCGGAGCGAGGTCGAGAGCCTGGACACCGATAAGCATCACAGGACCATAGATGAAGAATCCGATACCGATCAGGCAACCAATGACGACATTGATATTGGTGAAGTTCTGCCAGTAGATGACGATCAAGACTGCCACGACGATCATGAAGAGGATGGTCGGCAAGGCACGACGACCGTGGAACACCTTATCGGACAACCAACCACAGATGATCGTACCAGGGATGGCAGCCATCTCGTAGGCGAAATAGGCCCAGCCGGCCTCCTTGATATCGATGCCCTGCTCGGTGAGGATGGTAGGTGCCCAGTCGAGGCAACCGTAGCGCACCATATAGACGAAGGCATTGGCAAAGGCGATGTACCACAAGAACTTGTTGGTCAGCACCGTACGGAAAATCTGACCCGTAGAGAGCACCTCCTCAGACTTCTCATCGTAGGTGTCGGCATAATCGTTGCGCCACTTCTCAATAGAGGAAAGACCGCAAGACTGAGGCGTATCGCGAATCATGCTGTAGGCAATGATAGCGATCAGGATAGCAACAGCAGCGGGGAAGAGGTAAGTACCAATCAAGAAGTAGGACTTCTCGTCAGCACCGTAGAACCATGATCCGAACCAAGCGGCTCCATAGACGGCCATCGGGCCTACAAGAGCACCACCGACGTTGTGGGCGCAGTTCCAGAAGGACATCCAGGTGCCACGCTCCTTGATAGAGAACCAGTGGGTCATCACGCGGCCACACGGAGGCCAACCCATACCGTTGAACCAACCGACAAGGAAGTTCAAGGCAGCCATCAAGGCAATTGCCAAGCCCTTGTTGTCAGCACCAATCCACTGCACCGGAACGATCATGAACATCATCGAGATGGCAGCGAGGATCAGACCCAGCGGCAGGAAGCGCTGTGCATTGCTGCGGTCGGAGATACTGGCCATGACAAACTTGGAGAAGCCATAGGCGATAGCGTTCATGGAGAGCACCACACCCAGCTCGCCCTTCTCGAAACCGAACGGCGCGAGCATCGGGATTGCCATGGAGAAGTTCTTGCGGACAATATAGAATCCCGCGTAACCAATAAAGATACCGATGAAGACCTGCCAACGCAAGCGGCGGTATCGCTCATCTGCCTCGGAGCCTGTCTGCTCCGGCTTGAAAGCAGGAGGAGCCAAAAAATTCCACATAATAAATTTTATTTAAACATTAGTTATTCCGAATCTCAAAGGATCGTTGTATTCCTTAAAAAGCAACTTTTGCGCAAGCAAAAAGGGTAAATCATTTTACGCTTCAAAACCCAACGCCATGCTTTACGTTTGCAAAAGTACAATAAGGCGGCGAAACAAACAAATGTGTTAACATGTTTTAAGGATATAAATCAAGAGTAGTAGCTTTTCAATACATTCCAAACAACCAAATAGACCATTTTCTGTATATTACATGCATGTTTTTCGCTTCGAAAGCTAATGAAACTAATTTTATTTAAACGCAACATCTTGTCAACTTCACGAATCTGCCACTTTGCAAGCATTCAAAGGAAGAAACATGCACGATATATAAAAGAGTGTGCATTTTATATGAATAAGAGCATGCACAGTAGACAAAAGAGTGTGCATGGTATAAAGGAAGGGAGCGAGAGTTCAATATGAAGAAAGGATAAGAAAACACTAGAAAGAACGGGCGGGTGCCCAAGAGAGTACCCGCCAGTTCTTATAGGATGACCTTGCGTCTTGACTATGCTTTAGCCGAGCGCGTCGGTTTTGATCTTGTTATAGTCGGCAAAGGCTTTGTCGAAGGCTTCAAACTGTGCCTGCGACTTCTTGCCGAGGGTACCACGAAGTCCGCGATAGTAGCGCACCACCTTGGCTCTAAGCTCACGACGGTCAGCTTCGGTAGCACCAGTCTGATAGGGAGCATAGATTTTGTCCAAGTCCTTATACATCTGGGGCACAAGCGTAGCAAGAAACTCCAGTTCGCCAGTGTAGTCCCCGGGGGAGACGGTCGTGGCTGTATCGTGCGCCGTCGTGTCCTGCGGGGCCACCGTGGCCGTGGTATCATGGGGCGCGGCTACTTGCTGCGTGTCGTCCTGGGACAGAAGGTTGACATCATTGATGAAGTAGAGGACGATTCCAACCACTACAGCCAAGGCCAACACGACGGCAAAGGCACGGAGCGCCCCCTTGCCTACCTTGGGCACGCCAACCTTCACACCGCCCGAGGGACGGCTACTGCGACGGTGATCCAGAGCGTCAGCAAAATCGGCCATGGTCTCATAGCGCGCACTGCTATTATAGTTGCAGCAGCAACTCACCACGTCGTAGAACTCACCACCGAGGCGCAAGTCCTTCATCAGCATACCGAGGGCATACATGTCAGCACGTGCCGTGACAGCCACCGTGCCGTCCTTGATCTCGGGGGCCTGATAGCGGATGACCTGTGCCGCGTCGTCCTGATTGCCGGCATAGGTCTGGCGGAAGTTGAGCAAGCGGACCTGGTTGCCCTTCTTGGTGACAAATACCACCGCTGGAGAGAGGTCGCCATGAACGCCCTTGCGCTCATGGATATAGCCGAGGGCAGAAGCCAACTGCTCGAGCACGGCCTTCTTGGATTCAAGGGATGGATTCTCAGCAGCGAAGGCTGACAGGGGACGGGCGTCTTCCCAATCAACGACTAGGCAGCGTCCCTGGCCGTCCACATCCCGCATCTCTACATAGCGAAGCAAGTAGGGATGTTCTTCGTCGTGATGTGCGTCAAACTGGCGCTGAAGCCCCTTTTCATAAAGCGGCTTCCCTTGATATTCTTTTTTGATGGAGATCAGCAACTCCGGCTTTGCGCCGCCATCGCTCAACGTGAAGCGATAGACACCATAAGTTTTCAAATCCTGCATAATTATTTGCCGTTCTTGACCGTTGGTACTACGTGATGGAAGTCCAAGTGAGCATTCCACCATGATTAAAGTGCAAAAATAGGAATTTTATTCGGTATTGCCAAAGGATTGGCCTTCTTTTTTACTCCCCTCTGCCTGCGTCTTCTCCCAGGCTTCCCATTCTGCCTGAGCCTGCTGCCAGTCGGTGACCTCTCCCGAGGCGACTGCTTCGGCCTGGCGCGCAGCCTCGTCGCGGGCTCTATCACGGGCGCGCTTGGCCTTCATCTGGGCAATGGTTGCCTCATCGAGAATCACGATCGCACCACGACGGATGGCCTCCTGTAGCTCGTCGGGACCGAAGGCCTTACCCTGCACGTTGAAGTCAGATATATTAAACTCGTAATCGACGCGCAGCTCGTGGCGAATCTCCTTCTGCCGTCCCCGCTTGCTGGCGTTCTTCAACTTGAGCAAGCGGGCTATCTCTGTAACCTCTTGTTGTGAAAATTTATTTCTTCCCATGTTGTTCTTGTCTCTGTCTGCTCATGTGGGCGTTCTGGCATTTCGCTATCGCTACCTCGGCATGACCTCAACACTACCCTATTATCTCGACACAACCTCGCTATTGCCTCGGTCACGCTCAAACTTTAACAAGCTATGATCCTGGCATTACCTCGTGAGACTCAACTTGACATTAAAGCCGAAGTCGTGGGTCGTGGTCGGATAACTGCTCGAAGAAAGGAGCGGCGTATTGGTCTGCATGTCGTAGTAGAAGCTCATCGTGACCAGACGCGAGAGGGTGTAGTCGGCGGAGAACGAGAGTTTGAACGCCGAGTTGCCACTCGAAGCCGAGGAAGTCATCGTGGCGATGTCGCGCGTGATGGCTGCCTGCTTGCGGAACGAGAGGTCGAGGCGCAGGTTCAAGTCGCGGTTCACACCACCACGAGCAGCCTGACCGCGGTTGCTCTGACTATTTTGACTTCCCTGTTGTTGGCCGTCGCCCTGCTTCTTAGACTTCAGCTTTTTGCGGCCGCGCGGACCGAAGAGGTCAAAGTTATTGATCTTATAGCCGAACCCGAGTACCCAGTCCTTACTGATGGCCTCATTGACCTGGACAGAGGTCATCGAGAGCGAGAGCTGACGTGTCTGGTTGTATTTGATCTCAGCCGTCAGGTTGTTGAGCGTCGTCACCGACAGACCGAGCAGCGGCGAGAACGATTCATTGATGCTCACCATCGAGACGTTGAACATCGAACTCGGTATGGGGCTTCCCGTCGCGGCATCCTGGACGAAACCGAGGTCGCCGTTGAGAGCCAGCCAGGTGCTATAGCTCTGATAGGCGCCGACACTATAGATGCTCTTGTAGCTATGGTTGATGTTGACGCTCTTGAAGAGGTCGCGGAACCACGGCAATTGTGAGAGACCGCTGTAGCGCACGGTCCAGTTGGGCAGCAGCGAAGCCAATGTGGGGAAGATGTTCAGGCCCACGCTTCCCATACCCGTATAGGCGTTGAGGAAGGCAGGGATCATCACGTCGCCACTATACTTGTCAACAGCACCCCTGGCAGGATCAAACTTGCCTCCGCCCAGGGCGGCAGGATACTGTTGGCCCACATACTGCGCCTCCACCCGGTCACGGTAGCCATCGAGGGAGCGGACAAACTTCTCGAAGGTCGCACTATGGTAGCCGTTGGCTGCATCGCCCATACCCTCGAAGGCCGAACCAAGCGAGAGCGTCGTCATCGTAAACGATCCGCTCTGTGTGGTCGGGTTGCCCTGGTACATATATTGTATGCTCTTCGCCGTGGTCTGCGTGCGAGAGGCGTTGAGGTCGATCTTGAGGTTGTTGACAGGCTCCAGCGTCATGCGCAACTGCAGGTCCTGAGTGTGGTTGGTCGTTGCGGGCGTGGCCACACTATCGTTGGAGAGCAACCAGCCTCGCTCGCGCGCGCGATCTATATAACTGTCTCCCGTCATACCAAAGGCGAAGTCGAGGCCTGGAGCGAGGGCGTCGCCACTACGCTGACCGAAGGCCTTACCTATGACGGGCATGAAGCCGGGCAGCATCATCGCATACTGGTCACGATAGGAGATACTGAAGGATCGTGCCGTCATCAGCACACGGGCCACACACTGGGCCGTCTTATACCAGCGCTTATCGTCGAGCGGTTCCTTGGGCGTGACGGTGAGTTTCATGCGGATGGTGGAGTCGGTCTTGTTGAAGATCTTGATCTTGTTGTCGTCCACCTTCTTCCAGCGTACGTCAATGGTCTTACCGTCGGCATCCTTGGCCGTGACGACGAGTCGGCGCGTCTTCTTGCCATGATTGATGACCATCGTGGTGTCGGCCTTGATCGTCACCTCGCGTTCGAAGCTACGGCGATTCTTGGGCAGTTCTTTCTTCTTGTTGCCAGCCTTGTCGTCCTTGTCGTCCGCCTTGTCCTTATCCTTATCGTTCTTTGGCTTCTGTGGCGGATTGGGCGTGCGCTGATCGCGGCCCGAGGCGTTGGGGCGACGGCGGTTGTTGCGCTTCGATTGCTTAAAGCGCTCGTTGGTCTTCTTCAGGAACGGAAACTGGTTATAGAGCTTCTCCAGGTTGAACGTACCATTGAGGTTGATCGTGCGGCTCATCGAGATAGTGTTGCCGAGCGACGTGCCATCCTCCAGGTCCGATCCTCTCACCCACGAGTAGGTAGAGGCGTAGCTGGCATCGGCATTGACCCAGTCGAAGATGGGTATCAGGTTGAGCGGCAACTGGTAGGAGGCGTTGAAGGACTGGTTGAAATCCAGCGGGCGTCCCCAGTGGCGGATGCTCTGCTTCACGGAGTCTTTCCAAGCCTGATACTGGTCGGGATAGAGATCCTTGTTGACGGGCGTATAGGGTTCTTCGATCTCCGCGTGGGTCGCACTCTGGAAGTTCATGTGCAGATTCTTCGTCAGATCCCAGCGGATGGTGAAGTCGCGGTTCCACAAGAACTGCTGACTGAAGGTCAGCGGCAACATGGCGTTCTCCGTCGATTCCATGTCGCGCTCCTGCAGCTCATAGTAGGATCGCGTCATCTCTGTGTTGAAGCCGATGTTCTGCGGCAGCCAGTTGAGACCGAAGCGCTTGAAAATCTCCAGCCACTTCGATCGGTTCTTGATCTTCTTGAACGGTTCCCACGACTTATAGACCGGCGTCCAACTATAAGAGAGTGCGCCGCGCCAGTTGTCCTCGTTCTCATAGACCGTAGTCTCGCCGCTGGTGTGGGTGTGGCTATGGCTATAGGAGAAGGAGAAGTTGGCCGGGTCGTAGGGCATAGGGTGACGCTTGTTCTGTATGCCAACGCGCACGTTAGAAAGCGAGAAGTTGGTCGTCGTCTGCTTCGTGACGGCGATCGACTCGATACTGTCTCGCTCACTACGGCTTCCCGCTGCGTCGAGTGCATCCTGCAGTTCCATATCCGTATCGAGCGGATTATACTTCGGGCGGCTTTGGCTGCGCTGCACACTATAGTAGATCGGTGCAGAGACCCGCGCCTTATCGGGGAAGAACTTGCCCAAATCGAAGTTGGTCGTGAGGGTATAGTCGCTCGTTGTCTCCTGCTGGCGCTCGTTAACGCCCTGCTCGATGCCACCGAAGCCATCGGTGATGTAGCTGCCGTTGAGATCGATGGTACCAAAGTCGGAGAGCTGCACGTTGAGTTTTCCGCGTGCGGCCCAGCCTCCCTCATTGTTATACTCCAGCAGGCGGAGCTCGTTGACCCACACCTCGCCGCTCTTCTCCTCGCCACTGAGGTTGCGCACACCGATGATCATCGTCTTCACCTCGCCGAGCGTCGGATTACCGACGATGGTGATCTTGTTGGCTGGCTTGTCGGCATCGTAGGTCACGAAGGGCATGCTGAAGCTGGCCGTACCTGCGGCCTTGGCCTCGTTGCGTGCCTTCTTCACGGCCGTAAAGACCTTGAGCGGCACGTCGAGCATGTTTTCCTCGGGCCATACGGCCACACATCCCTCACGCGAATAGCCATTGTAACGGCCAGGTGCGGTGAGCTTCAGCGGAATCTCATACTCGTAGTAGTTGTTCTTATAATCGGAACCGAAGCGGACAAAGACTGCCAGCTGACTGTTCTGCAGTCCAGTCGTGTTCGGGTCGAAGGCATTGGCGTGCGCGAACATCTGGATGCGCTTGTACTGGCGGAGATCGAGGGTGGTGTTCTTATAGACTGCCTTCGACTCGCCCGTGCCCAGACGGTTGACCGTCATAGCCAGAGCCTGCTCGTTGCTCTGCACGAGCTGCGGCTGCGTCGGATCCTGCTCGCGCGAGATGCCCGGCGGGAGAACATAGTTGACAGGCACCTTGTCCGAGTTTTCCTCGATGCTCACAGCGCTGACGGACATCGTACCCGAGGTCGTGGAGGAGTTTGTTAGGTTCTGGCTGTACTGTCTCCAGTCGCCACGCACCAGGTCGAGGGATCCGAAGCGGAGCACGATCGGCTTCTCGAAGCCCGTGAGGAACATGCGCATGAAGCGGATGGAAGTGAAGTCGCTGATGCCACCGACACGGCGCTCAAACTCTCTGAGGGGGATACGGAACTGATACCATGTCGCCTTGCCCGTACCTCCCTTGCGCAGGGAGGGCGTCGTCTCGCGCTTATCGACAATGAAGTTTTGGCCTACGACCAAATCCTGGGGACGGATGGAGAGGTGGTACTGGTAGTACTTCTCATACTCGTTGAGCGTGTAGTCCTGGTTGATGTCCTCCACGTCGGGGGTCGTCTTGTAGGACGTATCGTAGTTCTCCGGCTGGTTGTCGGAATCAGGGGAGTTGCCCTGCGGCATGTTGATGCGTTTGTAGCGCTCCAGGATAGACTTCTGTTCGCGGTCGTAGTCGGATCCGCGGAAGTAGTGGTAGTCGTCATTGGCCGGGTCGGCCCAGATGGAGTCGAAGACAGCCTGGTTGACCTTACCTCTGATCTCCGTCAGGAAATCCTGGTAGGACTCGAACTCACGCTCCTGATCGTCGGTGAGACCGTTGAAGCCCACGTCCTGCAGGGCGCGGCTGCCCTTGGTGGTGGCAAAAGCATAGGTGACGGTGGGCTGCGTCGGGATGCGGCCCCACTGCGTGGTGGTCCAGGACTCGCTGCCATCGACGGGCATTCCGCTCTCATAGAACTTCTTGCCGTCGCGGAGAATATCCTCGCTCACCTCGCCGAGATCTATATAGAAGTCGCCACCGTAGAGATGAGCATCTTCGCGCTCGTTGCTGTAGATGAAGGGGTCGAGCATCCAAAACTCGATATACTCGATGTTGGCGGCCTCGAAGTCGCTCGTGTCCAGTTTGCGCATCATGCCGCCCCACTTCGTCTTGGGCTGGTTGAGGCGTCCGTTGAGGGTGAGGTCTGGATTGAAGTTGTACGGACCGCGCTCGTCGGGATAGTAGGCGAGGTTGAGGACAGTAAGCATCGACGACTGGCCGCTATAGTTGTTCTGGTCGCGCTTAGGGAAGAGCTCGCGGGTATAGACCTCGCGCACATAGTAGTTGGAGAGCTGCTCCAGGTCGCTGCGGATATGGCCTGGCGTGAGCGACGAACTGCGTCGTGTGAAGAGCGGGTCGATATTGTACCATGCGAGCAGCGATCGGTTGTAGCCACTCTTGAGCGTTGTCTTGTCACTCGCCTCGTTGAAGAGACTCGGTACGGAGGAGATGATCCAGGAGGTGGGCTGCGAGACGTCGATGGTGCTCTTCGTATTCTCGAAGTCGTCGAGGTAGGAGGCGTTGTCCTGCGTGCCACTGGCCTTGCCGGCGATGAGCTGTGCAAACTCGGCCGACAAAGAGATCTGCGAGGGCTGCGTGAGGTGGAGGAAGGGGATCTTGTCGAGCATGTTGGTGAGCCACTGGCTCTCCTTCTTCCAGTTGAGGTTGAGACCCCAGATGGTATTGTTGAGCGGCTCCGATCCCATGCTGACCTTAGTCGTCAGGGCCTGCTCGCTCAGATGCATGAAGGTACCACCCAACTGGAAGTTCTTCGAGAAGTCGTACTCCCAGTTGAGTCCCACCATCGTCTTACGTTCCTGACCATAGTCGCTCTGGCTTTCGAGCGAGACGTTGATATTGGTGCCCGCGTCGATGATGTTCTGGTTGAGGATGGTCACCTCACCCGAGTTGTAGTCCACGGAGTAGTCGCTTCCCTCGGTCAGGGTCACGCCGCCAGCCGTCAACACCACCGATCCCTGCGGCACGTTGTAGGCGCCCAGAGAGATGACGTTGGCAGAGGATCCACTATACTGTCCGACGAGCATGTACTTGTCCTTCTCGGCGATCTGTTTCGCCACGGTCTTCGTGGAGTCATAGAGTTCGGTGAAGGCATACTTGTCCGCGCTCGCTGCCGCCACGCCGTGCTGCTCGAGATAGTTCTTCATGTAGGATCCGAAGGGTTCGGCGACGGGGAAGAAGACGCGTCCGTTGCTCACCGTGTAGCCCTCCACAAAGTCGAAGTAGCCGTTGGAGTTGGCCTTGTTGTTGTTGTCGAGGCGGTCAGCACCGAGGAGCTTGATGATCGGCGTACCCTTCACCTGAGCCTCGGGAATATAGGAGATATAGACGCCCGTGGTGTCGCTCTGGTACTTCACGTCGAGGCGGAACTTCTCCTTCTGCACCGTCGAGGCGAGGTAATAGACGTTCTTCATCATCAGCCGCCAGTTGCCCTGCGCGGGGTTGTTGCTCGTGTTCTTCAGGGCCTTGACAAAGAGGGCCTCGCCGACGTTGGTGCGGTCGCTGGAGAACTCACCCACCTGGTAGGTCACGCCACCGTAGGTATATTCATAGGCGACAGCCAGCACTTGGTCGGCCTGCAGCCCGGCGCGCAGCGACACATAGCCCAGCGACGTATTGACCGTATATTCCGAACTGGACAAGAGGCGCGCACTCGAGAGTTTCTCAAAGTCGGTACCACCAACGAGTCCCATGCCCTCCAGCGCGCTGGAGGCTTGGTCGATGTCGCGGGCCTCAGGGTGGCCCTGTGCGATGGTCTGATACTCGCCGTTGGCTTGGTTGGAAGGCACAGCGCCCGAGCCTGGTCCCCAGAGGTCGGGACGGCTCACGCCGTTGTTCTCGCCCAGGTCGGTGAGGGCGACAATATTGCGGGTATTGGAGGTGGTTCCTGTCTTGTTAGTTACCCAGATCTCCACGCGGTTGATCTTCACGCCCGTGGCAAGGTTGGGGAGCGTGCGCATGCCCGCGTCGTAGTGGGCAAGGAAATAGTTGGAGAGGAAGAAGTGGCGGTTCTCCTCGTAGTCAGCGACATCGATCTCAAACGGGGTGAGCTGCTTGCCGCCCTTGGAAGAGACACTCTTGTTGGACGACTTCTTCTGCGAGAACACCGTCTGGAGTTTCAGGCGGCCAAACTGGAAATCGGTGCGGATACCGAAGAGGCTGCTTGCGCCTTGTACAAGGGAATTGTTGGAGGGGAAGGAGATATTGCCAGCCTCAACGAGACGCACCATCTCATCTTCCTTGCCGTCATACTTGAGTTTGAGATTCTGCGAGTCGAAGTCGAAGGTGGCGTCGGTGTTGTAGTTGAGGTTCATGTTGACCTTGTCGCCGACCTTGCCATTGACGTTGAGGTTGATCTTCTCGTCGAAGTCCATCGTCGTGGTCTTGCGGTTGCGGATGGGGAGCGACGGGTTGTCGATGTTCTTCAGCGTCGCACCAAACTTCAGTTCAGCGGTACCCTGTGTCTTGATACGTACGCCGCCAGGGCCGAAGATTTTCTCTGCTGGTCCGAGGTCGAAGTGCATGTTGGTGAAGTCAAACTTCTCCTTGCCCTGCTGCTGGAGAATCTCCTTGTTCTTCTCGCGATAGAAATCGGCCCAGCTCTGTCGTTCGCTCCACACCCTGTACTCGTCTGGAGTCATCATGATCGGCGTACCGACGTAGGTGCCACCGATCTTGTAGCCGACGACATAGCGGTCGATGGAGTCGTTGTACTCCACCGTCTGCTGCATATTCTCCGGCCTTTGCAGGTCGGTGGTGCCTTGCTGCAGGTCGTCGAAGGTGATGGGGGTGGTACGCTGTATCTTCCAGCGCGGATGGAGCAGCGAGTCGGGGATTTCCTCTTCGTCGATGATCACCTCGGGCAGGTCGGGCTTCTTCGTCTTCGTGGTGTCGGCGGGAAGCAGCGACGACCAGGCTGGTGCGCCGACGACAGCCGACGACAGCAGCAACCTGCCTGCGATGGCCGCAAGGCTCACCGCAAATAAGACACTCATTATGATGGCAGACCTTTTCCTCATATTGATCGGTGTCCCGCTGCTGCCTTCTTCAAATTCAAAGTGGGAAGGCTCTGCGGGCTTGTCAGATGTCTATCTTGCTTGGAAAAATTGGGTATGTTCCTGATTTTGTTTTAATTCTCTTTCTCTTCTGCGCCCAAGGACGCTTGCCGGACTCTATTTGATGAGCTTCAGCGCCTGCTTGACGACTTGTTCCACGGGCAACGTTGGCTGCTCAGTAAGGATCGACTGGACGACCTTGGCCGACGGCGCAGGGGAGAACCCGAGCATCGTCAGCGCGCTCACAGCCTCATCTCGGACGGTAATATCGACCGCCGGAGTGCCTGGCTTGGAGACGGCATGGAGCTCGTCGGCTATGCCGCTGGCCACTATTTTGTCCTTCAGATCGACGATGATGCGCTGCGCCGTCCGCACACCAATGCCTTTCACGCTTTTCAGCATCCGCTCGTCGCCACCGGCGATGATGTTGCAGAGTTCCTTCGGCGTGATCGAAGAGAGGATCATCCGCGCCGTATTGGCTCCCACACCCGAGACGGTGATGAGCAGGCGATAGAGGGCGCGCTCCTGTACCGTGGCAAAGCCGTAGAGGGTGTAGCTGTCGTCGCGACCTCCCGTGACGATTGCCTCGTGGACGTAGAGTTTCACCTCCCGCTTCCCCTGAAGAACGGTATAGGTGTTGAGGGAGATGCCAAGCGCATAACCGACACCCGCCGCCTCAATGACGGCCTGCACCGGGGTGAGCGCAGCCAGCTCGCCTCGTATATATTCTATCATATCGTTGTTTGCAAACTTATTCTTATATTTAGCTAAACGCAGACGCCCCGCCTTTTATTGCCTCGCCTCTCCATTTTATTGCCCGCCTCTCCATATTTTTGCCCCGCAGCCTGCTTCCGCCTCCGTTGCCTGGGCTACAGGTTTGACCACAGGATGTATCCTTGCGACACTGACTAAAATTTTCCACCTCTATAAATCGAGGCTTTTGTAGATCCTCAAATCTGCAAATAATAGGACTAAATGCGTTTTTGCTTGCAAAGCGAAAAATGATCATCTTGTCGTACATATTCTTGCGCAGCAGAAACATCTCAGACACAAAAGCACCTTACCCCACGGAGCGACTTTCCAAAGTCTCTTTCTGGTTAAAGCGCACATTGGTATTGCTATCTCTGTTTTCAATGCCGACTATCACGTCGCCGATGATCGCAACGCCGGGTCTGTAGCCCAGGAACTTCTTGCAGGTGGGCTTTGCGTCATACTTTTCCGCCTCTATGAATTGATGGTCAAAGTCAAAATCGTACTCCTGCCCAGCCTTCAGTTGCCCAGTTGCAAGCAAGGCATTGACCAACAGACTGTTCAGCTAGCTGTTTGACTCCGTTTTCCCAGGGCGATGCCCTGGGCTATGGAAGACATTGAGCATTCAGTCCGTCAGTCCCTTCTGGTATTCTATCACTCCATATTCTGGATGAACCGAAAAAACACGATCAAAAATTTGCAAGTCTGATCATTTTTCGTTAATTTTGCACAGGATATCCACTTGCTGAAAGCCCGAGGGGCAAGCGGGTGGGTGTTGACTTTATGGAAATGGGCGTTTACTTAGCGCCTGTCTTTGACATGTCGTAATCTCGCAAATTACAAAAATCGTCAAAGGACGGTGACAACCAGTAAATGCTCACGGTAAGGTATATTACGCCCTGCCGTGATTTGTCGTATATGTACATTGTATATATACGGCAGCTCACGTATGGGATTAATAATACCATGCGTGGGCTTTCAGCGTTGTCCGTCTCGACGATTTGGGCAATGCGAGAGCCTCGACATGTGGGATGGGCAAAGGCGAATCCCACGCTTTATTTTTGTAGAGGCATAGCTAACTTTTACAATTATCGGCGGAGATAGGGGTTCTATCCGCACAAAAAGGCAGGGCCGAAATGTATAAAATAACATGGGATAAGGAAACGGGAGGAGTACAGCTCCACTCTCGCATTGTGGAAGGTACGTTGGGTATCTCCCCTCGTCCTGTGTTCTTTGAAGAGCTTGACTTGTTGGGACTTGATAAATTAGGCTGGACCTATCCTCACACAAAAGAGCCCATCATGTGGGCTGTCAACAAGCAGTATTGGTATCGTGGGGTTAGGCTCTTTGATGCCAAGGGCGCCAATATATACACCAAGCCAACACTGGAGATGCAACCTGGCATAGAACCTATGGAGTTGGTGGCTGTTGACGTCAAGAAAATGCTTCAGCGCACATCTGATTTGATGTTCGTTTTGGAGAATGAAGCCATAGAATTTATCCGTGACACCTATCTGGCATATGCCAAAGCAAATAAAGCCTATAACAAGACAGATGCCAACAGACTGGACTTCGAAACGATGGCGGAGCGTGTGGAAAAGAAAAGCAAACAACGCATGGCTGTTGTGAAGCAGGATTGTGACTCGTTCGACATCATGCCACTTGCCACGGCAGAAAAAGAGGGCAAACGTGTACTGCTATCCACCAAAATAGACCGTTTCATAGCAAGCTTCTCGGGTGGAAAGGATTCGCAGGTGGTGCTCGACTTGTGTACCCGTGCCATTCCTCCAACTGACTTTGAGGTCATTTATAGCGACACGGGCTATGAGCTTCCCCCTTCTCTAGAACTTTACAAAGAAATAGAGACATACTATAAAAAGAAGTTTCCTTCACTCCGCTTTCTTACGGCCCGCAACCACGAGTCGGTGCTTAACTATTGGGAGAAGATTGGCACGCCAAGTGACAGTCACCGCTGGTGCTGCGCGGTGATGAAAACAGCACCGCTGTACAGAAAGCTTATGGAAGGAACGGATAAAAGACAGAAATTCTTAGCTTTTGAAGGTGTTAGAGCTGAAGAATCCGCAAGCCGAAGCGAATACAACAGAATTGGCAAGGGGGTTAAACATAAATTCGTAGTAAACGCACGCCCAATATTGAACTGGAGTAGCACTGAAGTTTTTTTATATTTATTCGAACAGAAATTACACATAAATGCGGCATATAGAGCAGGAAAACCAAGAGTCGGATGTATTCTATGCCCGTTTGGCTCTCCTTGGGATGACATGATTGTGAACAACTGTTATCCTAACAACCTTAAACCTTTTTTGGAGAAAATAGAAAAATCAACAGAGGCAAGGAAAATACCCAACAAGACAGACTATATTTCTGAAAGGAAGTGGAAATTAAGAGGAAGTGGAATATTCACAGACTCTAAGACCTCTGTTTCTTTTAACTCAGACCAAAACAAGTGGCTAGCGGTTATAGAAAATGCAGAGAAAAAAATATTTGCTTGGTTACCAGTAATAGGCAAATACACTATAAAAGAAAGACAGAATTCTATTATTGGCGAATTGGAGTTTAGAAAAGAAATTTACACATTCGAAGTAATTTTCACCAAACACCGACATAGTTACCAGTTTATATTATATGACAACAATAACATACAACTCAGGTACTACTTAAGAAGAATTATCAATAAATCCGCATACTGCATAAACTGCGAAGCATGTGAGCTAGAGTGTCCCACAGGGGCACTATCTGTTTTTCCCGACATAAATATAGATAAGGAAAAATGCATACATTGCTACAGATGTTTGGAGTATCACAATGTCGGCTGTATAGTGGCAGACTCAATAACAAAACCAACAACAATAAAATCAACGAATATGAAAATATCTAAATACGGAACATTTGGCATTCATCAGGAATGGGTTGATCAATACTTGACAGATTCCGAATCATTTTGGAACGACAACATCCTTGGCGTCAAACAGGTTCCAAGTTTTAAGGCATGGCTCAAAGATGCTGAAATTGTGGATGAGAAGATTAATTTAACACCATTTGGAGAGTTATGTGTTGAGATAAACAAGGAGAACACAACTCTATTATGGGAACTTATCTACATCAACCTGGTTTATAACAGCCCATTGGTGAAATGGTTTTCGTCTGCTATCAACTTTAATACTGAAACTAGCAGAAAAGATTTAGACAAGTTGGCTATCGAGTATTTTCAACAGACATTCAAAAAGACAACAATAACCTATGCCATTCAAGCATTGGTGCAAACCTTTAAGTATTCTCCAATTGGTGAAGACTTGTTGCAATTTGCGTGCCTAGATTCTAAAGGAACGACATTTCAAAGACTTCAGTACAATGATTTAAGTCCTGAAGCCACAACTTATTCTTTATACAAATACGCACAGAAAAAAAGAATAAAAATGCTCCGCGTATCAGACTTGTATCGTATAGAAGAAGAATGTGGACTTTATAGAGAATTTGGTATAAACAAAACTGAATTACAAAAGAAATTGAGATATTTATCTTCTGACAAAAACAGAGTTCTTGTTGCAGAACTTGCAATGGGATTAGACCATATAACATTACGCGACGACTTAGATGACATAACCGCACTAAAAACATTGTTGGTATAATATTTAGAGCAGAATTACAACCAAATCATTCATACATTTATGGCTACTAAGTATGACGATATAATTAAACTACGTGGCGGCAAAGCCGCCTACGACATAGCAGAAGAAAAAAGGGGAGAATGGGTGTCGTTCATCCCTAATGAGCAATTCAACAATGTGCTGCGCACAGTGATAAAGAGTGTGCGCGGAAACGACATTGACAACCACAAGAGTTTTTGGGTAAATGGAACATACGGCACTGGCAAAAGTCATGCTGTGGCAGTTGTCAGTCATTTGCTGGGTGACGAAGTGGAAGACATACGCTCGTGGGTGGACTACGAGTATAAGGACTCAAAGTTTGCCATACTTCGCCAAGCCATCTATTCGCTTCGCGAGACAAAGCGTTTGCTCACGGTCAATGTGTATGGGCTGGGAGCTATGACACATCCTGGCGACCTTGCGTTGGTGCTGCAAAAAGCTGTGACAGAAACGCTCCGTAAACATAAAATAGAGTTAGCTGTACCCACTGACTATGAGAATTATATAGAGCAAATCCGTCAGAATCCAGAAATATGGAATCATCTGATAGATACCCATACAGCTCTCTCATCTGTTGTTGCCGACAGTGATCAACTGGCAGAAAGCCTGAAGACCGGCGACCTTGGTATATTCCACCGCGTGAGCGACACGCTGCGTGAGGCACAACTCGACATACGCCTTAACAACGACAATACCAAGCAATGGCTTTGTGAGGTGCAAGACCGTCTGACAGAGTTGGGAACGTATAACGGTCTGCTGATTGTTTGGGACGAGTTTACAGATGTAATGACTGACGCTATTGGTGTACCCGTACTTAAACAATTACAGGAGGTGGCCCAGAAGTTCATGAATGAAGACTGCAACTCCTACCTCTTCCTCATCTCCCATCCGTCAGCATTCAACGGTATAGACTCAGAACAACTGAAGCAGACCGACGGGCGCTACCACCGAATGAAGTACAACATGGAGTCGGTGTCAGCCTTCAAGATTATGTCTCGCAAGTTTGAAATCATCAACGAGGAGCGTCATGCACAGATGTGCCAGCAATTCTACACAATGAATCCGCAGTTGCTTGACATTTTCACAGCCACCAGCAACGACCAACAGTCCACTCGTGAAGACCTCTTCAATCTTTTTCCTCTACACCCAGGCACAGCTAACCTTGCCACCCACTACGCTACAGTGGTAGGCTCATCAAGCAGAAGCGTGTTCGAGTTTTTGAGGCAAAACGACTCCATACGAGAGTTCCTTGACAGCGAGGAACATTTCCTCAACTGCGACACCATTACGGCAGACTATCTGTGGGATTATGTACTGCAGGTGTTCCAGGACGATGTGACCAACTATGGAGCTGTGACGGAACGCTACAACTCATACAAATTGCAAGTAAGCAATGAAGGTGAGGCATACTTCGCAGTCTTCAAAGGAATACTGTTACTCAATGCTTTCAATAATGTGTCAGGCGAGAACAACAACGGCTTGGTCACTCCTTCAGAGGACAATATACACGCTCTCTTTGCTGGAACGCGCTATGACAACGAGGTAGACACCGTGTTGCAGTGGTTCAACGATCAAGGCATCATACAACGCGCACCGGGCGGATTGTATTCCGTGCAGTTTTCAGCCCTGCCGTCAGGCGAGATAGAAGAAAAGAAAACAGAAATGCGCAATGTGCAGTATCGCTATACGGATCAAGTGCTCAATTTCTCAGATGCCGCCAACACTGCCTTTGAGAAAAAGCTGATGCAGAAAGTGTTACGTCCTTATGGATACAAATTCTTCTCCGACCATCAGAACGAAGCCGTACTCAGAAGCCAAATCAAGAATGCGCGGAAGGAAACCAAGACGAGTGCCCTGTTCTTTACCCTGCTCATGGCAAAAAACAACACAGAGCTGGGTGTATTGCGCAGTTTTGCAGAGAGATGTGCCGAAGACCAGAACGACAAGGACCTAAAGAACATCGTATACCTTGTGTTTGACGAGGTGTTCACTGACGCCAAGTACGAGCAGTTTATCGAGTATCAAGCCAACTATGCCTGCGCCAGTAGTCATGGTTTCCTTGACCAGCAGAAGGTACACCGCGACCATGCGGTGTCGATGGTAAAGGAGTGGATGGACAATGTACAGCGTGGCAATGCTATTGTGTATATAAACGGTGAAGAAAAACAACCAATTTCCGTGAAGCATCTTTCAAGCATTGTCAATAACGTGATAGCTCCAGTCATATTCCCTTACGGCCCGGATGCTTGTGAGTTATTGCGTCAAAAGACTCCGTCAACATTCTGGCGTCAACAAAACTCGAAAGAAATAGTGCGTACGTTCATCTTTGCCACTTCAAAGGACGAATTGGCCACCATAACCGCACAGATGCGTCCTATACAGTATCTTGTACAGGAATGCTTAGACGACAATATGGAATGGAAGGACAATGTACCAGAGGCCCATCCGTTCAAGGTTGTATATGACAAGGTGCAGAGCATCATCAAGCATGCAGACAAGAGTCTACCGTTCAACTTTGATGACAAGTTTTCTGTCCTACAAAAGCCTCCATACGGACTTTACAGCAGCTTCGCTCCTATGTCGATGATGGCTTTTGCCTTGAAGCCTTGGGCAAATAAGATCTTCGACATGCAAGGCAAGCCGCGCGACAAGAATGCATTGATAGATGACATCGTGTGGTTATTTAAGGTGTGGGACGACAAGAAATCGAACAGCAAGCTGAACTTCAAATTCCAAACTCCCGAGGAAGGCAAACTGTGCAAAGATCTTGTGTCGCTTTTCAAACTGAATAACAAAAACAATGACTATTCAGACGTAACCAGTCTAAAGGATGCCCGCTATGCTATCACGGCAGAATTCCTTGGAAAGAAAGGATATCCACTATGGACGGTAAAGTATGCATCGGAAGCTGCTTTTAACAACCTGCCTGTTACGCTAAGCATTACGGACAAAGAACGTCGATTGATAGACAACATTGTCACCATCTGCATGGAACGCGACCTGCGAAATCCAGCGCTGGTAAAGGAGACAATAGACCTCATCTCAGAGCTGAGATACGAGATGAAGAACATCCTCAATGTGGATGCCGCTTTCGCTGACGGTTTTAAGAACTATCTGATGCAACTTGACTTCGTCAACATACAGGAAAGCGACGTAGATGATATAAAACTATTCATCGAGCAAAACCTGCAATCGACTGTAGGTTACTGGACAGAGGAAGAAGTGGAGAAGAAAGCTCTGCAATGGAACTCCGCAAGAAACTCGTTAACAAACACCCAGACGACAACAAATGACAATGGTTGGCAACAAACTAATGGCATAGTTTCCGAACCCCCTGTCGATAATACGACACAAACACTCCATACGAATTCTAATGCATTGGACCAGAAACGCAAACAAGCCAAAAAGCACATAGAAAGCATCGTCTCCCTTGACGATGCCAAGGCTCTATTGACCAAGCTTTGTGACGAAGGTGGAGAGTGGTTGTTAGACAAAATAAACGGTTAAGTCTATGTATAAGGAATTTACCTCGTTGGAAGACCTCTATCATGAGATAGAGGTCGACAAACATTGGACGGGAGCGGAAAGTAGTCTCCACAACCGCTACCCTATACGTTTTGTGCTGTTTGAGAATTTTGGCGATTTTGGCGACTTCGTACAAGTATGCCAAGACCATGACGTGTATGTGCAAAGCATAGAAAAATGGATGAAAGACGGACAGGATGACAAACTTATCACCTATTCGCAACTTGCCACATTGTTTGAGGCCTACATAAAAAGTCTGCCAGCAAACGATTTCGTCATCGCACCATTTTCGGAGATAACAAGATTCTATGACAATGCACATTACACTGAGTTTGACTCCTTACTGAAGACAATACGTCTTATTCAGTCACCAGAAGAAGCCCAGCATGCTCACCAACGCATATATGTACCCATCATCGGCATGCAGAGCAAAGTGAGCAAATTCAAGGAGGATCCAAACATCCATATATGGGAATACCGCTCTGGGACAGAGTATGACAACTATCACCTGATTCTTACGAAGGGAACAACATACGGTGTGAAAGGACTTGAAGAACATTATACACTGTGTAAAGACCTACGCCATTGGATTGCGCTTTGGAAAAATGTGGGCGCCAAGATAAAGCCACAGATTATTTGTACGTCAAAGTGTATTTTCGCCAACAGTAATAATGCCCAGCCAGACAACGCCTTCAAGTATACGGTTTGCAACAATGCGTTTGATTTCTTGACTAAAGGACTCCGTATTGATTTTGGCAAATTGAATGCAAGAGAAGAAGATATGCCGTATTGGGAAGAACTGGCTTCCAATATTGATGTGGCAGATTTTGATTTTGACGCTTTTGTCAATCAACGGTTCAATACATCAAGTCTGAATGAAGAGAATGCCTTTGTGCAGACATGGTTTGAATATAGGGATGAGTTTTCACGCTGGCTATTGAAAACTTATTTTGTATGGAAAACTGATGAACGCAATTATCTCCTTAGAGTCTTGGAGAGTATTACTTCTTTGGGCTCGTCTGATTTGTTCTCACAAATAGCCACCCAAATCTTTGAAGAGCCTCTTGATGAGACCAGTATTAGCCAACGTTTGGCTCTGCTTAGAGAAGCAAAAAGGCAGCATGTGCAGATAACGAGTTTGGCAGAACAAAAGGTTTCTGCAAAGTTGTCGGCAATGGCTGCTGACCCGGAACGTGGACCTTTGTTTGCGATGAAATATATGTCGCCGCTCACTTTGTCGGAACAATGTCTTATGACGGAATGGGTTGGTCAAAGAAGGATAGAAAAAAACTATATAAAGATTCTTTTCCCTGAATTGTATGCCTATTTGCAGCCTTCGAGTGTGCAAACAGAGAAAGGCAACAGTTGGATAAATGATTACTTTCAGGAATATTGCCTTTCAAAAGTTGGAAATCATCAAACAGAAAACCTGGCAAACAAACTCAAGGAACTTAACGCATCACAAGTCAGTTTTGAGACATGGCGCAATGGTTTCAAGACTGTAAAGACATTCATGCACAACAGGCAGGATATTGACATTTACTATTGGATAGACGGGCTTGGTGTTGACTGGATTCCATTCATAACCCAAGTCCTTGAAAAACATAAGGCAGACGGAGTGTTCGTGAATGAAATTTATGTCGCAGCTTCCGAATTGCCTACTGTTACTTCCGTAAACAAGACGAAGTTGGACGAGATGGCAGGTGGCAAACTGGAGAAAATCGGAGATGTTGACAAGTTTGCGCATACGCAGAAAAAATATCCTGCATACCTTATTGAGGAGTTACGAATTGTAGAAGATGCCATTTCAAAAGTTCTTTCGCAGTACAATGGCAAGAAGATAGCATTTGTGTCTGATCATGGAATCAGCTATATGGCACAGTTCGGAGCAGGACTTAACCTTGCAGGTGTGGAGACAGATCATGCAGGGCGTTGTGGACATTGGCTCAAAGGGGCTGCTCTGGCAGACAACAACTATGTTGTTCTGGACGACGGTCAGACGCTGTGCTCCTTGAACAACAATTCTCTTTCCGCCAAGACACCAATGGGACAGGGAGCGCATGGGGGCGCTACACCAGAAGAGGTACTTGTACCTATCATAATTGTTTCCAGCCAAAAGAATGCAAATGTATATTCTGCGAAACTGCAGTCAAACGAGATCGTGGCAAGTAATCCTGTAGTGAGATATACGATAAAGGGACTCAGCAGCATAGACACTCCGTATGTAACATATAACGGTGTTGACTATGCACTACATAATATGGGCGGAGATGTTTATGAGAGTGAACGATTGAATCTCGTCAGCACTTCAACAAGAACAATCCTACATATAGGAGAATTTAAGCAAACAGACAATCTGAGCATCAACACTGGTGTTCAGGAAGACGACTTATTCGGATTTTAAATTATGCAAGCAACTATCACTCAAAAACTTCGGGAGCAGTTCTCCTCGATGGCTATATATAAAGACCCAGTATCAACAAACAGTTTGTTTGCCGGCCGAAACCTTCCGTCTTTTGTAAAAGACTTCATTCTAAAAAGGTTTATCAACGGAGACGGGAGTGTAAATCGTGCAGAGCTGACAAACTTCCTTGATATGGTCATACCGCAAAAGCAGACAGAGGTAAAAGACCGTTTGGCTTCTGGTGAGGAACTTACTTTGCTCACACGTTTCATCATCTACATAGACTTGATGAAAGGTTTGCGCAGGTTCGGAATCCCAGACCTTGGCATCAAGATAAATGAAGGACAAATACCTGAGTACGTTTACAAAAAACATCAAGGTGAGCTTGTGGATGGCGAGAAATGGGGAATTATCAAACTCTCTGTTCTTCCTGATGAGGACGGAAAGAAAAACCATGTAGAGATGGTTGACTACAAACCATTTAAACCTTATCGTAGCGTTGACATTGACTATCTGCGAGACGCCCGTACTGCTTTCTCAACTGTGGAATGGATAGATGTGCTATTGTCTTCTATGGAATATGAGGCGGATGGATTTGAGACAATGACACAGAAGCTGGAGTTTCTGACACGGCTTCTTATCTTTGTTGAACCTCGCCTGAATGTCATAGAGCTTGCTCCAAAGGGAACAGGTAAGTCATTTGTGTTTGGGAACCTCTCAAAGTACGGTTGGCTTGTAAGTGGTGGCAAGGTTACACGTGCCAAACTTTTCTATGACAAGGCAAAACAGCAGAATGGCATCATCAAAAACCATGATTTCACTGCATTTGATGAGATTCAGACCATTATTTTCCAGGAACCAGCAGAAATACAGGCCGCCCTTAAATCGTATCTAGAATCAGGTAAGACTACGATTGACAACAATGAATTTAGCTCAGAGTGTGGACTCATGATAATGGGGAATATTCCTCTCAACGAGCAGCGCCGGCCTTTAAACTTCAAATACTTTGATTCTTTGCCACAATCATTCAAGGAGTCGGCGTTGCTTGATCGTTTTCATTGTTTTATTGAAGGTTGGCACTTGCCTCGAATCAATAAAGGTATCATATATAAAGGCTGGACGTTGAATGTTGAGTATTTCTCTGAAATACTACATTCACTTCGCACTCAAAACATCTATGGGTTGTTATTCGACGAATTGGTAGCATGTGACAAAAATGCTGACACACGAGATTTTAATGCAGTGAAGCGCATAGCCGTAGCATACATGAAACTATTGTTCCCTCATTGGACTCATGTAAGCGATGTTGTTCTTGATGAGTTTGACACCTATTGCCTGCAACCAGCTATTCGTCGCCGTGGCATCATCAAGGAACAGTGTCATTATATAGATGTTGAGTTCAAGACTATTATGCCTCACTTTTGGTTGAAAGAAAATGGTGAACGAAGTACAAATGGCGAAAATGATAATACTCATTAAAAAATAGAGGATAAGATATGACAAGAGAAGAGAAAAAAGCCAAACTCAACTCAATACATATAGTTGTCACTGATATTATTGCAACTTGTGATATGGGTTTGGAGTTTACAACTATGACGGCCAAAGGAGTGACAACTCAAATGGGAAACGTATTTCAATGGCCATGCTTTGTGTTCAACAATGAAGAGAAGCAAATGCAACAAGTTGTGGAGGCATTGCGAACAGGCAAGGATATCACTAATGATGAAATTCTAAAATCCTTGTTGGGGGAAACGCTAACAACCGTTTGCGATCCATACAATGGAGAGTCTCAAATTTCTGATGAAGACTTGGTTTCCGAAATACTTCAAATGATTCGTGAAAATCTCAAAGGCATTCAAGAATTAGGGAGTCGGTTTTACGTTTACGCTTCCCTTGAGAGCTGGAATTTACAAATTGAGTTTTTCACTACAGAGGAGAATCTCGCAAACTTCTTTGCTGAAGTTTTTGGAACCGCTGAAGTTTCCTATGAATCTATGTCGGACGAAGAACTAGATTATTATTATGAGTTGGCAGAGGAAGAAAATTTTTACTCATTGCCTTTCATTGAAATAGGCTTCCCTGAAAAATAATTATTGCAGTATGCATTATATGGACATTAAAGGATAAAGATTAAACTTCCATACAAAAGGCGCACAAGCAAAGCACAAAAGCTCTGTTGTGCGCCTTTTGTATTCTTTGTGCGCAACGTAGGTTCAATATACAACCCCAATTCGGGATAAAATAGCGATTAGTTGCATGTGAAGACTGATACGCGAATTCTCTTCCCATGCCATCAGGCATGGGCAATATATAAAGAATCGAAAGAGATTATTCTGTCCTTAGAACAATAAAAGTTGCTTCGTGTCTTCGATGCAGTATCCTTGCAATGCCTTTGGCTTGTTGTCAAAGAAACAATATGCTCCCAAGGCAGAAATAAGGTTCATGATAAAGTTGCTTACAGATCTGTGGCGTGAGTGTACAATCTGTGCCGTATTCTTCAGCATGTCGTTAATGGTTTCGATAATGTATCTCTTGCGCAGCATCATTCTGTCATAGAACGGCATCAGCTTGTTTTTCATGTTTACGCGCAACCCTGTCACCAGCTGTATTCCATCCTCAAAGAGGAAGTCAAACAGCTTCTGCGAAATATAGCCTTTGTCAGTGCTGAAAACGGAGGATATCCACCCACCCAAAACGGGGATTTCCGTTCACTTTTCTGGCTCTTTAGTCTAATGGCTCCTACTTTCTTTTTACCGAGAGCAAAGAAGAGGAAGGGAGTTACAGTGCGCGATAGAGTACGCAAGAACAACGACGGTATTCATTTTAGGACTATTTTGTGCATATCGGCGGTTTTTCAGAAAAGGATTCATACCTTTGCAGAACCATCCCAACTGCAGGCTTGCCGCTTGCAGGCCAACTACAAAAACTAACCGAATCAAGACGAACAAGAACAATGGAAAGTAGAAAGGAATTGGCAGCGGAGAAGAAACGCTGCGGCTCGCACAACTGCACACAATCCGTACTCTGCACCTACTGCGACCTGACAGGACTGGACGAAGAGACCATCAAGCACGCGGGCAACTGTTTCGCAGCGGGCATGGGCAACGGAGAAGGCACCTGCGGATCTATCGTGGGCGCAGGCATCGTCTATGGACTGGCCGTGAGAGACCAGGCCAAGGCTGTGAAGGGCATGAGGCAGATCATGGAGAAGTTTCAGGAGCGCAACGGTGCCACTTGCCGTATGTTCGTCAACGGAACAGCTTATATTATTGGACGACGAAGGAAGTCCGTCCCTCTTTGCTCCTATAATGATAGCCACGCTTTCGACCTGTGCGCAATTGGAACGTGACAATATCTCATTCCGATTGCAGTCAGGAAGGAAGCGGTATATAGAGAAAGGTGGGGAACTCGGACGCAAGGTAGGCTCTGTAAAAACGGCAGAACAGATGAAAGCCGAATATAGGGAAGTAATAAGTCTGCTTCGCAAGGGATATTCAATTCGGGATGTGGCGAAGTTGTGTGGTAAAGGGGTAAGTACCGTACAACGAGTGAAGCGATTACTAAAAGTGCAATCACCGCAATAATACTATTGATTTTACGTTCTTTTCAAAAAAAGGATTGTGCAATAGCGACTTAAAGGCTAAAAACACTACCTTTGAATGCAATAATAAGTAACAACACGTTTAAGGTCACAAATTGTGACCTTAAAAAAATAGAAATATGGCAAACAACATAGATAAAAAAGAACCAGTCACAAATTGTGAGCAGTCCAAAATAGATATTATAAAATGCGATAACCATGAACTCGCAGGTAATATCGAACCTCTAATAAAAGTAATTAGAGGACAACAAGTTATGCTTGACCGTGACCTTGCCACACTTTATGGCGTTGAAACAAAGCGTCTTAATGAGCAAGTAAAACGTAATATTAAACGATTTCCAGAAGATTTCATGTTTCAATTGACCAAGGACGAATGTTTAAGGTCGCAAATTGCGACCTTAAACGAAGGACGCGGACAACATTTGAAATACATGCCTTACGTATTTACTGAAAACGGAGTCGCTATGCTTAGTAGTGTTTTACGTTCTGACACTGCGATTGAGGTGAATATTCGAATAATGCGAGCTTTCACTTCAATGCGTCACTTTCTACAGAACAATGCCGAAGTGTTTCAGCGTCTCTCGACTATGGAATACCATCAATTGGAAATGCAACAACACTTGCAAGAATCCGACAAGCGTATAGAAGAAGTGTTTCGCAGATTGGACGAGGGCAATGCAAAGCCGAAACAAGGTGTGTTCTACAATGGGCAAGTTTATGATGCCTACACTTTCGTGTCCGACTTGATTAAGAGTGCGAAGAAACGTATTGTCCTTATCGACAACTATGTTGACGAGACTGTACTGACATTACTCGATAAAAGAGATAATAACGTGTCTGCAATCATCTACACTCAGCAGATAAGCCGTCAGTTCCAACTCGACATAGACCGTCATAATGCTCAATATGCACCGATTGATGTTGAAACATTCCGTTTATCACATGACCGCTTCCTTTGTATAGACGATGATGTGTATCACATAGGAGCATCCATTAAGGACTTGGGCAAAAAGTGGTTTGGTTTCTCCAAGATAGAGATACTTACACCAGACGAATTGGTGGAAAGAATCAATAGAGAGTAAGACGCCTCTATATGTAAAGCAAAAAATATGATATGAGAAACTTGTGGATATTTCATAAGAACAAAAACTTAAAATAATGAGATTCCTTGTTTTATTTATTACGATATTATTATGTTCGACCACGATTAAGGCTCAAAGGCTATATAGTGAGAGTGGCGATTTTTATGAGAAATCAAAGAGGAGTGTTGTTGATCATGCCAAGTTGGGAGTATTTTATGAATTAAAGTTCCGCAAAGATTCTACCAAGTTGGATGATTATACTGAAGCGCAAACAGTATTGATGGTTTCAGATAAGCACTTACTTTTTAGTGATTATAATCGATTGGCATTCGATTCAATAAATGACTATTTAGCCAGTAGCAAACAAAACAAAAAGGACCAAAAGGCTCGTGAAGAATGGATGCAAGCTATTAAAAAATGGAATTTTTTCTTTGTTACGCTAACTGATTTAGAAGAACAAAAAACCACGGTGCAGACTTACGATGTGTTGCGAAGCTACGAGTACACTTACCCAACGCCTCAAATAGACTGGCAATTGGTATCCGGGGACTCTATAATAAATCAAAGAGCTTGTAAAAAGGCCATTTGTTCTTTTGCCGGTCGAAATTATATTGCATGGTACACTGAAACGATAGCACTTCCTTACGGACCTTATCTTTTTACAGGATTGCCTGGGCTGATCATGGAAATCCATGATGAAGGTCGCAATTGGATTTTTACAAATAACGGGGTCGGAAAGATGCCTCAATACAGTGACATGTATCTTTATAAAAAAAGGTATATCAAAGATTTGATTGTAACCACACGCGAGAATGCCCTGACCGGTTATCGGAATGATATTGAGGATTTTGATAATCTGAGTATTGAGATTTACAAGGTAAGGGTCGAAAAGAATGGCCAAATGGTTACTCCGGAAGCAAACAAGCCGAAACGTCCCAGTAATATGCTTGAGTTACTATTCAGCAATAACACCCCTTTGAGTTTTTGTCAATAATCCTAATACA
>OBKK01000112.1_pt1 | contig 46554 bp, 26 predicted proteins | sample 1503221 | NCBI WGS metagenome assembly OBKK01 (sample SAMN02044683, study PRJEB22538) | human gut metagenome | reverse complement strand
TTCTGTCCTTTAGATAATTTAACTACTCTCTTAGCAAAGTCTTTATCCATCTTCAAGCCAGACTTACCAGCTCTTACTGTGTTCTGCTGATAACCTCCGTTTAACTGTAATTGTGTTCCAAGTCCAAGTAGAGGATTATTAGAAGCCGCAAACACCATTTGGGCTTCATCGGCTATATTACCCATTTTAACTTGCTGCATCTGAGCATTATGTATTTGCTCATTAGCCTTATTTCTTGCCCCACCACTAAATAGTCCATACTTTTTACCGCTCTTAGTAAGAGCATCATCTACAGTAGCTTGGGTTCCACCATAAGAAGACCCTACCTGCTCGAATGCCTCGTTGTCTTTAGTAATAGTATCTGCTTTCTTAGCACCAATAGAGTTAATTAGACCCACTGGAGTTAGTTTGAGGAACTTACTATCCAATATCTTGTCAGCTGTAGTCATTTGGTCTGTTCCTACTCCCAATGCAGTTAATCCGTCTGATAACATTCCACCTACTTTCATAGCACCTCCTATAATAGTACCAACTCCAGGTATAGCAGACACAGCATTAGCAGCAGCATCATAGCCTTGATTTAGTCCAGTAGTTAAAGCTGACTGTTCAGTCTGCGGGATTAGACTCCCAGCCACATCAGCAATACTCCCAGCTAATCCAAAACCTTTATTGAGATTATTTTGCCTTGCGTATGTCCTTCGTATATTGGAGGATTGGTTCCTATTCCATTGTCTAACTGTGTCAGGAAGTTCTAACTGCGCAGGTTGCTGAATCATTGAAACAAGACTTGTAGGTTGGGGTAGTGGAGGAGTCAGATTACTCCCCCCTGTTAGTACCCCAGAATTTCGATATTTCTGTATACGTTTACGCATAACTTACGATATATAATGTTTTTAAAGCTGTTATTATAGCTAACTCATCACCAGTATATCTCACTTTAATCTTTATATATTTATCCCTAATTCTAGTCTCCTTCCTTTCATTAGACCATTTATTAACATCTAATGACAAGAAATCAGCACTATAACCTCGGTCTCTTAATTCAGATGGGATATCAGAGTTACTAGTAATATTTAGAGCAGTCATACTCTCTGGTAATGGATTGTTAACTAGGTTAAGGGGTGGATATGTATTACCATCTTTATCCTTAATAGACCAAGCTAATTCATTTTTAGCCCAATAAGTTATAGAAGGTATTTGAATATCCCACTTATCTTCTAAGTAGTCCATGTTACCATTTATTCTACCATACTCCATAACCTCATACCATTTACCATTTTGAACTAGTACATTTGTGTATCCAGCTGCTATAAGTGAGCTATATCTATCTTGAGTTATCTCTTGTAAATATCTCTTCTTAAAAGGACATGCCTTAATATGAGTAGCTATTCTAAATTCATTCAGTTGTTTATCATGTACAATCTCTGAACCAGATATTGATTGATAGTCCTTACCAGCTGATGTCATTGATTGATAATGGTCTTCAATATCATTCAGACTATCTACCCTTGAATATAATAGTGGGAACATAACTGACATATCCTTGTACTTAGTAGTACTGTACAATATGTCTCTTTGTTCTGGTATAATATCCAAGTAGTCATGATTATAAACTATATCTGCACCATTATATTGGTATAGATGTTTAGTAGCCTCTTGTCTAAAATACATATTCTTTTTGTCGTTGGCAAAGTTATATACTTCTCCAACAACTTCAAAATGGAATGATTCAGGTTGGGTCTTATTACTTATAATCTGTAAGTTATTAAAGATTTTATGTACTAATGGATTATCAACTACAATAAATTCCAGCTCAAATGGATGTTGCTTACCATACCAATAGCAAGGACTAATTGGCTTTCTAGTAGGCATTAATCCAGCTTGACCATGCTTCCAGAATGAAGTAGTCAGTAAGTCGTACCTCATCTTAGTAATTACAGTCACATTAGAGTACAATGTCTTTACTACATTTCTAACCTCACCTTCAACTAAGTCAGTTCCTTGATTATATACTACTGCTTTAATAGGTATTGTCCACCTACTATCTCCGACTGAATTGGCATTGACTGATACTTGATTACCATTAGTAATGAAGAACTTATTTCTAACTCTATCATCAGCAATACTATACTCAATGTTAGAACCACTAATATCAAGATTTAGTTGCAAGTTACCTAACTTAGCTTTACCATCTACTACAGTTAGTACGTTATCAACTACTGCACCACCCTGCATACTAATAAGAGGGTAGTTAGAAGTTATCTTAGTAATTGTCTTAGATGTATTCCTGTCAAAGCTAAAGAAGATATTGTCAATATTCTCAGAATATGATGGAACCCATGAGTAGAATGTTACAAACTTCTGCATTACCTCATTGTAGCATAAATTCCATACATTCTCTTCCAATGTATTAATATCATCATAGAAAGTAAACATCACATCTTGCTTAAACCTATTGTAGTGAGTTTTAACGTTCCTAATACCAATAATTGGAGTCTTCTCAGTAAGTGAGATATTGTCATTTAAGAACTTCTGTACTTTAAAGTCTGAGATAACCTCGAACAGTTGTCCATTAGTTCTCCAAATCTTCTTCCCGACTGTATCCACTCCATAGACGTAATAGGGGGTCTTGATGACACTCTCTGACCACTGAGTACCGAATGTATCAGACAGCATTTTTGGATTCTCTGGCAGTACGTTAGAGGTGTTTATGAAGATATTTCCGCCTGCACCTTCACCTGCAACGGCTCTTTCATTGACTGGTATCAAAGCAACGCCATGTTCAAATACACAGATAATACTACCAAACCATTCAACTAGCTTAACTATACTACCATAAGTTAATGGATAATCTCTATAATGAGTTAATTTGAATACTCTATATCCATTCTTGAATGAGTCATTAACATTTACATCAGAATACATAACCCTAATATGGAATTTATTCTTGATAGCTGGAACATTTGGTAGTTCATAATAATACTTATCAGATGTAGTAGAGTTGATGCCCCCATTTATAACAAATGATTCTGGTATTTTAGATTCACCAGTAACTGACATAGCCTGTAATGGATAGAATCCTCTAGCTTTACCAGTTAGTCCTAGCTCTGAAATATATGACATATCAACACTTCTCATAGATAAATTAATATTACTACACACCCTAACAGTAACCCAGTGTCCCATCTTAATAGCATTTACATCCCCTCTATTAATCTTACTATTCTTCTCACTATCACTAATTGTATAGTTATCTTTCCATGACATTTGGTCTACTATATCGTCATTAGTAGGAGCTGATGAATCTTGGAAATTCCTACACATTCTATGAGTATAATTACCTATATAACAATCACCTCTAAACAAGTCCTTAACTATCATATTACTTCCATCCTCCTCCATATCGTCCCATACCATTCTGTTACATATAGCATAGAACGCTGAAGAATCCTCGTACCTCACTTCAAAGTATGTATCTAATAGATTCTCTTCATAGTTAGGAATTTTAATATCAATAAGACTCATTTTACTAGTGTTGTATCCTTCTAGACCAATATAAGGCCCCCAACTTCCCCTTAGTAGATTCCTAGCATTAGATGATTTATTAGTGTAATCATAATATGATACTCTCCATGCTTCCTCAGCTTCCCCAGCCCTTGCACTGAATAATTGTTTCTTCCCCTTAAGTGACTTAACATTATCTCCAACTGCCATTATATTGTACACCTCATCTTGAGTTGCATCATTATAGCTGTAGGATGTATTATAAAAATGTACTCCGCTTCTCTCAAAATACTTCTTAGTAAACTGAGACTTAGCCATCTTAACGTTAAACTGAGTTCCAGTAAATAGCTGATTAAAGTAGGACTGTCTTAGTTCAAACTCAGGACACAAAGCAGCATATCCCTCTAACACAGACTTGGAAGGAATATCTTTACATCTTCTGTCAAAGTCATGTGTCAATACTCCATCATCATCTAGGAATCTCTCTACTCTATATTCATCATCACTCGTTGGTAGAACTGGCAGATAGCTTGTATTCTCTAGTCCAATTGTAACTGCCTGAGCTAGTGTAGTAGGTATTCTCTTTTGTCTTACGAAGAAGAATCCTTTAGTGTATCTCCTTAATTCCCTAGCTGCATCTTTGCTAATCTTAATATCAAATCCAATCGGAATTGTACCACTATCAGCTAATTGATTACCGTTATATTTAATTTTAACTACACCCTTAGAGTTTTCATTCTGACTATCTAGCTTATATGTTTCCTTATTAATAGGGATATATTCTCTATTAGCCTGGATAGTAGCTATATCATTAGTACTAGTCGGGTCAAATCCTTCTTTAAATAGTGGATAATCCTTCCAATCTATTCTATCTGCATCCCCAAGTTTGGCTAGTCTACTAATACCCCTAATATTAAATACAGGAGATAGGGTATAGTCATTAAGGATATATACCACCCCTAGTCTGTAGATTTCATCATTCCAATATCCGAGTCTGTTATAGATGTTCATCACATTGTAATACTCGTATGGTTGGGCTACTCCGGAATTGTCCTTATAGTCTTTATCAACTCTTCCTATATTGTTCTCTACATTTAACTCTGGCAGGAAGTGAAGAGATAGGTCTGTAAGTTCTTTATATGGAATATCTGGATTAGCTACATTGCCTAAGAATAGCATATTCTGACAAGTAGTTTGTGCTACTGCACTATTAACCACATTGTATGCTACGTTAATATCATTAATACTAACAGATTGTACAGTTTCAAATCCAGTAATACTAATCTTAGCCACATTATTATATACGGCAAACTGTTTCATAATCTTAAACGATGTAGTCACTTCATTTCCATCTATATCAGATGTACTTCTTGTATAATAAACTACTACATTGTTGTAAGATGAATCTATGTTAGTTAGTAAGAATGAAGCTGACTTATAACTGTTTTCATCTCTAATTCCACCTTGTATAGAGGATGGGTCATTCAAATTACCAATATGGCAAGTTACTATGCCTGACTCAGCTATAAAATCTGTTTCATTCCCATCTGAATCCGATAACTTAAAGTAGAATACATAATTACCAACCCTTAAATTACCACTAGTATTTAGTCCCATGAATGTGAGGTTAGCAATATTGTTAGTCTTCTTATAAAGGGATATATCAGATTCAAAGGAATCTATGTCATATATGTTAGTGTCATTATCTCCTTCTCTATCTACAATTTGATATGTGTTCATACCAGTAGATGAGAATCTTGTATTAATTAACTTAGGATAGGTACTTCCGTCATTAAGGATAAGGTTAACTGAACCATCATAAGACTGTTGAGTAACAATGTCAATAGGATGGTTCAGGTCAAAGTTAAGTAGTTCTGTATCTAGGTTAATTAAACTACCTTTAGGATACACAACTGACCCATGTTCCCTTATATCCTCATTAGTTCTTAAAACCCTTAATGGGTTATATTCATAAACTAATGCTCCTTTTTGTTGAAGTTGATTTAATCCTAAGTCTAAGTTTAGTGACTTACCACTTAGTGATTTGAAGTTCATATACTAATAACGAAATATTGATTTAGGTCCAAACCCTATATTTATAGCCATATCTGGGGCAGAACCACTATGGTCTTTTCCATCAGTCCAAGTTGCTAACACAGTTGATATATTGTGTATTCTAACATCATTGAAGTAACCTGCCGGAATTTCCCCCGAACGCCCCTCTATCTCATACATATTGATAAACCTATCATTTATTCTATATCCTAATGAGATAGGCTCATTTCTCCAGGATACCATATTAGAATCTGAGGCTTGATTAATTTGATACGTTCCATCACTATTTACAGCTAAATTAATACTTCCATCACTATTAGCTGAGAATGGAGAAGCAGGCTTCCCTATGAATATCTTGCCCCTTTCTTCATCAGTAAATTGTGACCCTCCACTAGTAGTATAGTAGGAATATGCACTTGTGTAGCAATTTAATATATTAGAATCTGTATCAAATTTTATATTGTCCCCATATTCAATAGTTGCTTTAGCTGATGTGGGCATATGTACCTTAAATATTGGTAGAAAGTTCTTAAGTCCAGATATTGCAGCTACCCATTTAGCCATATGGGACTCGATAGATTCTTTACTCTCCCCAAGGAAGAAGTTTACATCAATGTCTCTACCTGCATTGTTAATTGGCACATTGACATCACAGCTAGTATTAAATGCAGTATGGTATACAAACTCTAGATTATTTGGACCAACGAAACTAAAACTCTTGTTACCTTTCTTTACAACTAGCATTTGGCTTAAGAAGCATTTAATCATCTTCTCCACCCTTATTAGTGTGGATTCCACTTGCACATTTGCATTCTCAGTCTTTCTAGATGCAAGATTAATGGGCCAATGATTACCATCCTTATCTTTCCATGTTGCTATCAGATAATTGTCCTCATCATCTATCTCTTGGTCTTTCCTAAACCAAGCTGCATTAGTGTATTGAGTACCATTGAATCTTAACGATGCAGCATCACAGTCATGTCCGCCAAATATTCCGATTGTACCATTACCCATACTGGCTAAACAGGCTCTCAATCCTTCTTCATTGACTCCTGCCCCACCATCCGGACCCCTAAAGTCCCCTTTAGTGTGTGCATCTCTAAGTACTCTAGAATTATACGCTAAATGTCCTCGACTTCCTGTAACGCAATACAATACATCATCAGTCTCTTTAAACGTAAATAGTTTATTTAGCTCTGATGTATCTAGAGAAGGGCTGTAAACAGGCATTAGTTTCTCTATCTCTGCACTTGTTGATTTAACAGGACCATTTGCAGCTATAATGTTTCTGGATGTATATATCCTTCCTTTTAATTCTTTCTTAGAATTATCCCAAGCAAAGTTCTCAGTCTTTTCAAATAACTGGTTAGCACCTATCTCTGAGGTCAATGTAGAGCTGCTACTAAAGGCAATGTTACTATTATCAGGCTTACCAAATGTAGCCGTTGGGGTAGAGCCAAAGAAGTTATTTATTACACTTTGGTCTGGTTTACCTGCATAAGTTCTATCATCAAAATCAAAGTCTGCGGCTGGTCTAATGATAACATCATATACACCTGTCTTCCTTGTGTTATATCTGTAATTAGGTTTAGCATCAGATGGAACTTCCTTAATATAGTCTAATGGGCTAACTACGTCCTTGTCTACAAATGTCTGACTATCATGAACTTTAATAGCAGTAGTGATATTTCCATTCCTTACAGATGTATTTACCTCATTCTTAGTTCCTAATAAAACTTTCTGTCTCGCACTTCCACTAGGTAGCTTATTAAAGTCTGGAGTTTCTTCAAAGCTATCATTGAAATAGCTTCCAGTATATACTAACTCATATCCAACCGTCTTCTTAGTATCACCTACATACCTGTCTATTCTTACTATGTATATCCAACTCTTTCTAATTGTTGAATCTCCGAACGGAATTATCTCTTCGAAAGAACCATTATAGTATTCTTTAGATATGGTATATACATAATCGCCTTTTAGAGTTGCAGCAGATTTAGCCTCAGCTGAATCATTTATATCAATAAATGTAAACTCAATTTTGGTAATGTTAGAGTCTTCATTCAAATTGTAGTAGTCATACCCCCAACCAATCTTTAGATATGTATCTGTCACATAAAATCTCCACTCCCCTAATACCTCAGAGTTAGTCCTAATAGCATCAAAGTCTATAGTGCCAATTTTAGCCATTCTCTCTAATGCACCATAAGGGCAGACTGGTAATATTTTATATGTTTGTTTACCTGTTTTACCACTTTTAACGATTGTAGATTTTACTGCATAATCAGTCTCCTCTAATATTCCAATCTCAGCTGGATTCTTCTTAGATGTTCCTTCATATACACCAGTAGTTTCACCTGAGAACTCTACACTGATAACCTTGGATTCATCATTACATGAATACTTTCTTATTAGGTTAAATGTATCAAAGGTCTTTAGCTCAATTACTAAAATTAATGCCCCAGATGATTTAGCACTAAATACTTGCACAAGTTCTTTAGATTTAATAACATCTAACATAGGAGTGTCAGTATTCTCATAAATCCACAATCCATTTTTATATATCTTTAAGTTCTTCTCATCTATATAATCAATGTTGCCACTGCTATTTATAACCCCAAGTCTTAATTTAACTACACCTTTGTTTATAGCTTCTTTTATAGCAGTATCTATAGTAGTAGAAGTTATTACAAACCTATCACCAGGATGAAATATCTTTACTTCACCTGTATTCTCAGTCTGGAATAATCTTTCCTTATAGTATTCCAATTCTATGTAAGGTACACTTCCCTTCATCGTTATAAACTTGGAGAAGTCAAACCGTATGGGTGTTACATTTAAATCTTCTCCTTCATATAGTTGCTGAGGGGAGGGGAATGAGCCTATCTGACTCTTACCAGTGACAGGATTATGGGCAGCTACATAGATTATACCTCCATGCTCTTTCATTCCTACAGGTACATAACCTTTATCAAGATAGGCAGTATGGACTTCTCCATTCCCCATATCATTCTGCAGTACAAATTCATTACCATTGTACGTTATTATAGTACCGTTTAAGCAGTTCGTTAATACATTACTAGGGGTAGTTAGTGGATGTAAATCCATTATTAAACCTTCCCCAAAGGTATTAATTGCTTCTTTTCTCATATTTTATAAGTTCATAGTTGTTACTACTAATAAGTATGTCCTTGAACGTACTTGGGTTATCTCTTACTAATGCAACTTCTAAGTCATTGCATTTCATTGCATCTTTAAAGAATGTATATCCCATATCGGTAACATATCTATACCTTACGATATATTTAGACCAGCTATAAAATACTTTAGCTTCATCAAAGACCTTCATTCCGAATTTGTTGTGGAATATAAAATTCTTCTTCTTTCTTCCCCTTCCAGTAGTAGATTTAACTACTGATTTATATTCATCTTCTGTTAATCCTATATAATAGTATCCATCCCACTCTTTAACCTTTTTAGAATACAGTACTCTTAGCTTCCTCCTAAGCATTCTCCTATAGTAATTATAGTGTTTAATTGAGTCACATGTAAGTTCCCCACAATAAAACCAATACCTGTACTTGGTACTACTAATAAGAGTATCACATCCCCTAAGATTATAATAGTATAGCATCCTCCATCCATATTCAACAGCTCGTTTGACATCCTCTGGAGGTACTGTAGGGAATTGGGCTATTAGCTCCGGTAAATAATCATTGACACTTTTTAGCATTAATAATACTGTTTACCTTGATTAGTATATTCTAATATCCTATCTCTATGCTCAGGGTCTAGATATATTAACTTCTCCCTCATAACCCCTTCGGATTGAAAGTGGAATACCATTTGATATGCACAGAAGTTAGATGTTAGAAAGTCTACCTTAGCCCACTTACCATTTCTTCTCGCCTTAGAGAACTCATCCCTCTCAAATCGCTTCATCTTCAGCTCTGCTCTCCTAGACCTAGTTGGGAGAATAAATGTTACATTATTTTCAATTATATCTTCTAAAACCATATTCAAGGCACTCTTAAATATCTTCTTAGCGATGATTTCCTTGTGCCTATTACCTATTAATTCCTCACACGCCTTCGCAGTCATCTTCATCTTCTTAATGGGAAAGGAGATGAATAACTCGTCTATATTCATGGCATATCCTGTAGCGTAATTCATTATTTTACAAATTTCCAAGTTTTATTAAATATCTTCCTATTCCAGCTTGTCTTAGCATCAAGGATTTCATTCATATCATTCTGATTAATATACATTGGAACTCTGGCGGCATCACATAGTCTATACCACCTTTGCTCAAGAAGTTGTGCCTCTTGTAACATATTTTGATTATGCTTACTCCAGCCCTCTTTAAACCTGTCCGTGTATGCACAATAACAAGCTATTGCATCCTTCTCTTTCTCATTAATAAATGGTAATCCATCATCATCTAGTAAGATTCCCTTATACAATATATTAACTGAACCATAATCCTTGTCAAAGTAAAGAGTGTCATTTACTCTCTCATACTTAGCTAGCTTACCACTAATATAGAATGGATTGTTATATACCTTACGTCCTTCAATATAGTTCTCAATGAATTGTGATTGATAATCTCCATTGACTGTATCATTAGTAGTATATCTCCAGTCCTCAAAGTCGTATGTTACAGCCTCAACAAAGTCACAATTACATGGTAGTGTAACTGTTAAGGTTTCACAATCTATCTTACATCTATATCTGTATAGTTTAGTTTGTCTATTACCTATCTTATTCCAGGCAATCAGACCTATTTCTTCAAACTCTTCTGGTGCTAATTCTATACCATATAATAGATTAGCTTGAGCGTATGCTGATTGAAAGTTTTCCATTATTTAGGAGTTTGGTCATTAGGTAATATCGGAGCAGCTAACTGTCTGTAATAACGTAGCTTCTTCTCCGTCAATCTCTTCTTTATTTCTGCATCAATGAAAGTCATATTATTAATGTCCAATGCAGAACAGCATCCATAAGTTTGTAGTTGACGTGGGTCTTTGAATATACCTACCACAGATACCTGTTTGATAACTGGGATATTAAATATCCAGCAATCATACATATTATTGGCATTAGGAGTAACATCAATATATACATAAGGTCTATTTTTAGCCCTCTTTCTATATTTATGATACTGCATTACTGTTGGACTTATGTACCATATAAATGGCTGTCCCTTGTCTACAGAACCTATATATTCAATTCCTCCTCCGAACTCAGTTAGTAACTGTGGTATTTCAAAGTGGAATGTTGGTGTACCATCTGCTTTATTGCACTCTATATCCTTACAGTCTACGTTGATACAATTAATAGACATTAATAAATCCCTCTTAGGAATAAGTCCTTTCATGGAATATTCCTTAATGATTTGCAATCTTTCATCTACAATATCATCTTCTAGTTGTTCTATTGATAATGTGTTTGTAGTAGTATAACCTCTAAGTCCAGACACTATATCATTATAGATTGCAGATGCTAGTTTAAAATAATATCCCATAAGTATAAAGTAAAAAAGGCGAAGGCTTAATTGCCCTCGCCTTCAGTTTTAAGCACTTGCTTGAGTGACTGTAATTTCTTTAGCTGCCACAGCACCAGTTTCGTTCTTTACAGTAACCTTTACTAATGCACTGCGAGATTTACCAGTTCTATTATCTGTACCAGTAATACCAACCTTAGTTGCACCAGGAGTTACAGTAATCCAATCTGCTTCTGTCTCTGCATCTACCCATTTAACAGTTCCTTCTTCAATAACAGGAGTTATATCTTGTTTAGTACCAGGCTTTGCAAGACTAACATTCTGAACTCCGCTCTTAATGAAGATAGGTTTCTTCTCTGTAGTTAGGGTACCTAGCACAGCTAATGCTGCTTCGAACTCTGCAGCGATAGACTCTAGTACATAGAATACATGAGTAGTTTTAGATGTAACTTGCTGACCAACAGCAGCACCTCCAAATAAACCTCTATCTACTGTGTAGTAAATAGTATATTGGTTGTACTTCATTCCTGGGATAGGAAGTTCCTCTTGGTTTACAGCTTCAAATCTTCTAGCCTCAATAGTAGGCAATCTAAGGTCTTTTAGGATGTGAGTATAAGTACCAAATCCTTCAATACTCTTAGTGATTGTACCTTCTATAATATCCTCATATACTTCGTTAGTAAGTGGGTTATTAGCAGCTGTATTAAGCTTTTGAATCTTAGCCTCAGTGAATAATTGATACTCATCAACTCCGTGGATTATTAACTTATCGCCCTTAACCTCAGTTCTGATGTATTTATCACCGTAGAAAGCCTGAATCTTATCAATAACTCTTTTAATTTCTTTAGCAACATCAGTTTCAGAGGTGGAACTAGAGGTGATTCTGAACTCATAAACAAAAGGCTTACCTTTGAATACGAAGTCATTAGAGTAGTATGAGTTCTGACTTCCAGATAATCTGATGTATAACTTCAACCTATAGATACCTACGCCTAGGTTAGTAATAGTGAACTCTGCCTTACCAATAACTGGGTCGGAAGCAGTTCTCTTGTGCATAGCACTTACGTTCTTCTTGAGGAACTTGTTTACACGTCTTACCTCAATGTTGTCTGAACCCTTAACGATTTTATCTAAACCAGTGGTTACATCTTTCAGTGAGTTTAATACAATAGTGTTAGTGTACTGAAACATAACTTAAATTTATTTTTTAGTTTGTGACTGTTGCTGAGCTGGATTTGCAATAGTCTGATTAACTGCTAAATTAGTTTGAAGCCTTGGGTCACCTGCGTTCTCCAATAATAGCTTTGCCAGCTCATTTATAATCTCTTGACACACATAATCTGGAAACTCCATGACTTGTGATGTATCTTCAACCATTTCAATCTGGTCTTGTGTTAGTCTAATTTTTTGAGGAGTCTTAATGTAATCAACAAATATATCAGTTAATTGAAATACAGAAGAATCCTTGCCATACCTAATTTCAAGTCTAACTTGAGATGGATTTCCATACCTATTAACTCCTGGCTGTTCTATTAAGTCTACTGACTTACCTCCAATAGTAATTTTAGTTGGAAGTGAACCATCTGTACCAGTAGTTTGCTGAATAGTTGTGTTTGGTGATATACTTCCTTCTCCAGCAGTAAGTCTTACTGGATTAGTAGGCATTGTCGTAGCACTATTTACATTGTGTATGAAGTAATAAGGATTTCTATAAGAGGGTTGCATATAGAAGTTCCTTATTATCTGTGACCAAAGGTCTGAGGTTAAACGCTTAGCACCAATTTGTACATAAGTACCAGCATCATAGCACTCGTATGTCTTTACTACTTTGAAATTGCATACACAATTCAAAATATGTAAATAATCCAATGGGAGATTTACTTCATAAACAGCTCCATACAGTGAGTTAGTTTGAGAACTAACAGCAGCGTATGTGTTTGTAGCCAGAGTAGGCTGGAGGATGGCAGTAGATTTTAAAACTCTAATGTCATCTGTTGATTGTTGATTTACATCATAAATGTTGTACTTCTTATTAATGTATTGGTATATCGCCTTATTTAATAAGTAGTTAAAGTCCTCAAGTAAAATACTTGGAGCAGCAGTCTTATTCATTTCAACTAATGCTCCTCTGTATACTTGTTTCGCTGTCATTTAGGTAATGTTATTTCTTAGATGCACTTTCTTCTAAGTACATATCAGGATAAGTATCTCTCTTAATAAGTTCAAGTACCTTACTGTTAGTAGGGTTCTTCATCCAAGTGATTACTGCATCGTCAGTTGCACCCAATACAATGCTATCACCATATAGATAAACCTTGTTCTTAACGTATATGACATTTTTGTCTTTAGCGTCAATAAACATCAATCTCAGATTAATATCTCCACCAGTATATAGGTCAATAATCTTCTCTGGAGATTTATGTGATATTTCAAGCAAGTAGTCTGTAATATCTGCGTCTGGTGCATTACGCATATTCTTACCAAGCAATCTAGCTTTAAGTGCTCTACCTTCTGCACCTTTAGGGTCACCATAGATGTAAGAATCAGCATCGTGGATAAGTTTCTTCTTAGAGATTCTCTTAGCAGTATCATATCCAGGTCTTTCTACATATAGCTCAGCTGTACCATAACGAGCACGAGTCTTACCCTCAGCTATTTCACCATCAATTAGTAAATTTCCTTTAGAGTCCCTTGCATCTCTTGATAATGCAATAAGAGGGCAATGTTGTATTGAGTACCACTCAGCAGCCTGCCATTCATCATTTAGGTTAAACGTAGTACCATCTTCAATGATGAACACTTTATTCTCAGGAATAAGTGGTTTACCTTCATTTCTATCCTTATCGGAGATAATCATATCACCCTTACTATCTACTGGTCTCACGCAATCAGGGAATCTACCAGTCTTCGGGTCTCTAACAGGATTCATGAAGTACTTCTGTCCAACTTTACCGAACACACTTCTTAAAATAATTATATCGTCTAAAACATCAGCCATATTAATTCGTATTTTTATTGTATATCATACATCATCTTTATAATGACATCATCTTTATAATGACATCATCTTTATAATGACATCATCTTTATAATAAGTATGAGAGGGACTATAGATTAGCCCCTCCCAACACATCTTGATTATATATTTTTATTACGCTTCTTTCATAATGAAGCTTCTGTATGGAGAGAATACTCCAACACCAGAATAACCCCAGTTGATTACCTTAGATGCAGCTGTAGTACTTGAAACAATACCAGAGCTTAGACCATCTAAACCACCAACACCTGGATACTTGTTAGTAATGAAGTCACCACCCTTTAATGTAAACATTTGCCCTCAAATACACTTGTTGTGTAAATTTAGGAGTGCACTATATCTTTAACTTATTCCTGTAAGTATATTATTCAATATATTTAAAAATGAATCCTCCAGCTGTTTTACGTTTGCCAGATAAAACGTTAGGGGCACCACAAGTATCAGCCTTTGCTTCTCTCACTGTATTGAATACTTGTACAAGCCCACCATTCAATGTATATTTACCAACCTTTCTTGCTTGAGTCTCCAGTTTCTTCATATTAGGTAGTTTAGTAGCACTCCACTGGAATCCATAAGCGGAATTTCCAATTCTTAATGCTCTATAGACTGCTGATGGGTTCTGTATTCCTAATTCCTCTTGTAAGTCCTTTAGCGAAGGAATGAATTTTATAAACTCTCCAGATAATGTATACTGGTAGAACCCATTATAAGATTTTCTTTTGGGAACCACAATTGCATCAGCATAATATGTAGTTACATAACAGTTACTAATACTATAATTGCCTGAAATAGCCGTAGAGAGGTTAGCTGTTGTTACACCAAGAAACTTAGAACATTCAGTAATTGATTTAAACTCCTGTAAATAATTACCATCCTTATCATATAGATAGCACTTAGTTTTATTCTCATCAATTTTAAACTCTTTTGGATTAATGGACTCATACTTATAGTCTGTCCACAAATAGCCTAGGCTAGGAGTTCTTTCAAATATTGCTTGCCCAATACAGGAGCTGGAACATTTGTATTCTAAACTAGCTTCTGTTATAGAAACCCACTCCTTAATAAAGTTACCATCCAAATCGTATTGATAGATAGTTTTTACTTTAATCGGAGGTAAGCTCCCACCTAGAGCAACATTGTAAGTATCCTTTCTGCTTATAAACTCTTCGTCAACTAGCCATCTTTCTAAGTCTAATGCATCCTCTAAAGTGTCAAACACTTTAAGAGTCTTCCTTATAAACTTACTTGGACCGTACTTATTTACAGCAGCCTCAAAAGGAGTTTTACTATACCTATATGTACTTCTATCAGTTACTTTTATACCATTACCTAAATATCCATCGAAATCATATGGAGTTTCAGTTCTATGTACTCCAATGTAAATCTTCTTGTTAGCTGTATTTGTTGTTAAATATACTATGTATTTCATTTTTAAATTGTTGATTTTACTTACTCATTAAGTTATCTCCCACTTCCATTAGATATCCTAATGTACGTCTCGCGACTAGCCTCTGGACTTTCATTGGAGCTACGATTACCATCGCCTGCATATCCCAATGCTTAGCTGCTGATTGTCCTTGTTAACAGGAGTTCCAGCAATTCAGGAGTTATTTGTCATTTATCAGTTTAAAGTGTTATGCAGCTGCTACCCAAATGTTACTTAAAATAGCAGGTTCACCACTAGTCTTATCAGCAGTAAGGTCAAGCATTAGACCAAAGCCCTTCTCAGAACCCCATTCACGAGAGAATGTTCTGTCCACCTTGAATGAAATAGTGTTACCACCCATTTCATAGCTATTGAATGTAGCACCAACGTCTACATATCCGTTAGCCTTCTTAGACCATAGATAAGTACCACAAGTTTTGAATCTTGCAAGCCACTCTGATAGGCAGCTTTGGATGTCATTCCACATCTTCTCGTTGCAGATGAATACATACTTATTACCAGTTGGGTTTTCACTCTTCTCATTCATCATAGCCATAGCTGTAGTGAATGCTTCTGGAGTAAGTTTATTGTAAACATACTTAGATGCAAATCTCTCGATTTGTGGGATGATACCGTCACCAATATAGATTGGACGACCAGTGTCAGGGTCAGAGATTGTTGGTTTACCGTTCTTATCTACGTTAGTCTTATTGAATAATAGACCTTGGTTACGAACTTCCAAGAAGTTTCTTAATAGATTCTTCTCAAGAGTATCCATCTTGTACATTGTTTCCTTAACAGCACCATTGCCTTCACCTTTACCAATGCTGATAAATGTTTGCTCTAGTGGCTTGAATAGAGAAGTATAGCTGTCATCAACACGGTGTGTAGTGATGTAACCTCTATGTCTTTCAATGTTAGATTGATACTTAGCATAACCCTCTTCGTGTGCCTCAGGCATAGCGTTAGATTGGAATCTTGTAGTGTCACCAATCTGGCATCCGTCTAGGTCTAGGATTGAAGAATAGTCGTTATCAATTAGTCTTACTTCAACAGTCCAATAATTATCTGCAACTCTTGTGGGTCTAGAGATAACTTGGCATTGCTGCATTGTTTTGTCAATCTTAAAAATGTCATACTTCTGGTAATAGTTCTCTTTGAAAGCCATTACGATGGTTGTACCACCTTCACCATTAGTTGCTGGAACATTTGCGAACTCAACTCTCTTGATGTAGTTGGTTTCAACTTCCCACTCGAAGTACATACTATCAATGCTTCTGTATTTGCTATTTGACTTAGAATCCATATAGAAGATATTTCTTAGAGATTCTGTCAAGTAAGAAGCAGTTAAATTAGGGTAGAGTCTTGAAACTATACCAAGTCTAGTTGGTTTTGTACCTAAGAACTTATAGAAGTCTTCATAAGTTCTGGTTTCGCTCATTGTAGGGCGATTTGTTACGAAATTTGCTACTATCATACTTTATAATTTAAATTTAATCTAAATCATCAATTGTTATTACCTTCTTAGCAGGGGCAGCCGTACTACCTGCTGTTTTTTTGACCACTGTCTTAGCTGCATTTGGAGCTTTACCTCCCTTAGCATCTTCAAACCCTTTATTATAATTGTATTTAGATGCTTCTGTAATCTTCTGTTTGTAATAATCAGTAATTTGACTAAACGCCTCCTGTCCTTTAAGCGCATACCAAACCATGCCAACTAAGGTCTTAGGGTCATTTAACGCTTTGGCGATGTGTCTCACTCCTGCAACATCTGAATCTAAGATAAAGCTAGCAATTTCATTCATATCGTCCTCAGACAAGGTTAATGAGGACTCACCCAAGTCAATGGTATCATTCTCTTGAATTGCAGCCACAATAGTGTCTTCGAACTCTTGAGCAGCTTTCTCAGCGGCTAACCTTTGTTCTTCCTCTTCTTGTTGAGCTAGCAACTCTTCTTTCTTCTTGTATTCATTGCGGATACCTTGAACCTTCTTCTGATATAGTGCTTCATTCTGTTTAGCTAATTCTAACTCAGTAGAAGCATCTTCCTCAGTAAGCTCTGGGACTTTAGCTTTTAAATCTATAAGATATAGTTCATCATCTGGGATAGAATCAATCTCATATACAGGAGTATCTTCTTGATTAGAATCTAAATACTCTTGAATAGCTTGCTGGGCGATATACTTCTTATATTCATCTGCGCTCAGATTACTTGCCCTTAGCTCATTAATAAGACTAACTTCATCTTCTGCTAAACCAAAGTCAGACTCATCATAATTTAAGATTTGAAGTTGTTCCTCCCTTGAAAGTTCATTAAAACTTTTCTCTTCAATCTCTCCTGCTTCATTCTCAAATTTGATAGCTTCAGGATTGATTCCTTTATCTTTTAGTAGGGAAACGATAATGTCCTCCTCTTCTGGCTCGTTAGTTGGCTCGTTAGTTGGCTCATCCTCGTCTTGCGGTGCAGAACCATCAAGCCAAGGCTTCTCATAGGTATCTTCGTCAAACTCATTCCCAGGAGTTACGTCTTCGTCTAATCCTACATCGTCAATGTCTAAATCCTCTAATTTCATACTCATATTATTCCCTTTTAAAGTTATTTGCAAAATTAAGGAAATTTTAGGGGTGTCCAAAATGATTTGATGAAATTCATCAATATTTAAGAACACCCCTAATTATTATCCCTGTATTGCCTTGATATAATCCAATATACCCTGTACGTGCAAGCGAGCTATAGTTGCTCTACCCTCATCTGACAGTAGATACTCTACGTCCTCTTTATTATCTTGAAACAGATTCTCTGTTAAAACTGCAGGGCACTTAGTCTCTCTGCATATAGCTAGATTCTGTTTCCAATATACTTGTGTTTGTGAATATTTCCTTAGTGTTAAACCCTCTTTACGTGCTGCTTCAAACAAGCACTCTGCTAGTTTCTTACTCTTACTTGAGCTATTGTTAGATATGAATACACTCCAACCTTTGGCATTCATCCAATCTGCCCCGCTACCAGCAGCATTACAGTGAATTGACACCAATACAGTATTAGCTTTTCCATGTATATCACAGTATTGGTTTACTATTCGGCATCTCTGCATAAGTGGTACATCTATATCGTTTGTAACTACCAACTCAACATTAAAGCCTTTATCAATTAATTGTTTCTTTACTTCGTTAGCAATCTCTCTACAATATTTGTACTCTCTAAGTCTACCATCTGGACTTCTTTTACCAGGAGTTGATTCTCCGTGACCTGCGTCTAATAGTATTATCATAATTTACTAAATTTTAGACAAGTGTCTACTATACTTATATCTATATTATTCTCATCATCTAGCTTTTTAATAACATCTTTTATTATTTTAATTTGTTCGAATGTTATCTCAAACTCTTTATCCTCTTCCTTAGTAACATCCCATGTAACCTTCCCATCTTCTGTTTTAAGATTTAGAGATTCTGTTTCTTCTTTCGTAAACTTTATAGTTTTTATTAATTCTAGAATCTCTACTAAATCGGTTAATTTCCCCTGAGTGGGAAGTATAGCTATAATAGCCATTCTATCCTTCGCTGTTAATCCTATTTTCATTTTAATTAACTATGTCTTGATAACCCTACTACCAGCCCATTAACTACAGTAATTGAGGCGTGGTCAAAATCTACATCTTTGCCATCAAAAGTACATCCAGAATACACCAGACCTGGAGTTAAAGTTCCTGGTGCCGGGTTCAATACAACTCTATTACTTTGATTATCTACAACAGAGCCATATTGGTCTTGTCTAGCTTGGCTAAACGGCCAATTACCTTGTCGATATCCATCTGGACACTTTGTAAATATCATATTACCTAGGTTTACAGATTGTGTGCAATAAACATCCCCATCAAAATACCCCGCTATCATTACATCCTCATTGGGTGTTCTGGTTGGAGGGTCAACACCCTCAGTAACTGCCGCCCATAGAGCAGCATTCATATGCCCTGCCACTTTTATGCCATAGCGGTTATCCTTATAGGTGAACGCATTAGCATAGTTGAATATTTCAAGGAAGGCGGGATTAGAATCAAATAATTCCCTTTTTCCAACACCTAGCTTGAACCCAGACCTCTCATAAGCTGAGCCCCACATAAAATTTTCAAGTTTCTGCCATAAGATATGTGTAGCATCATGGTACAAACTATAAGATACAGGTTCTATATGTATGGAACCTATTCTTCCAGAGTCTGCCACAATAGTACCCTGAACATAAGCATTCTTCATGTATGCGTTATATAAATAGGCATCCTGGCCATATATATCACCATTTTGGTCTATCTTGGCATTTAATTGGTATGTATCAGGAACTAATTCTCTGGACCCGTCTGGCTTCCACTCACTTCGCTGTCCCCATATCTCCAACCCATTAACTTTAACCCATCCATTAATATCTAATAAGACATTATCTAACTTACCCGTAGTCTTATCAAACATCTTACCAAGTGTCATAGCTAACTTATCTCCAATATAGAAATAAAACTTATCAGCATTCATACTGATAGATGTTTCATAAACAGGATTGCCGTCTTTATCAAGCACTGGTTCTCCATTCTCATCCAAGACAGGAATCTTCTCGCCTTCATCATTTAGAGTTTCCTTTATTTCTAGTCCAGCATTCTTGAACTTTAATAATATATTCTCTTCAGAGAAGTCTACTATAGACTGACCATTATTTAAATAAAACTCACCAGTTAGAAACACATTCTCACCGTATAGACCAAATCCATAGGGTTGTTTCTTGCCAAACATTTCATTGTAAATACCATCAAGTCTTCCAATTCTTACTTTTGTAGTCTTTGTAAGAGAATGTCTGTACTTGTTATCTCTCATCTTAATAACAGATGTTTGTGTAGGATATTCTGTACAATAATATGTTTTAGTTATAACATTCTCCCCGTCTTTAATGTCTACTGTAAAGGTAGGAACACCTTCTATTGAGGGAGATTCTTGATAATAGTAATTATGCTTAGTTGACTTATATATTAGTTCCTTTCTATCATATAATGGAACATCATATAGAACTGAATAATCGGGTCTATTTAATTCAGTGATTACATCCATGTATGGTCCACCATCATCACTTGATGTTAAATATAAAGCACCTTGCCTCTCGGTGTTAAATATGTTTCCCATTTGAATCATATCATCACCTTCAGATATATCATCCAATCTATCACTAGTAGTATTAGATGAAGATACTTGCTTCCTGGCTCCTGTATTAACATCATAGCTAGTTTCGGTCTTACTGTACTGAGTATTGTTATAAGACTCTTCTGAAGAAGCTACTGAACCATCTTCATTATAATGGATTTCAGTATAAATATCAAATACAGATGTAGCTTTCTGAACTATAAATTGTCTAGATTCCATCTGTGACATTACTACAGCATCATAATACTTTATATTGCCACCTGTATATTTCTGACACCTTATTATATCTCCTGGTTTAAACAGGGGATATTCCTCATCATCGGTATTTACTACCCACAAATTAGGCATCACAACAGTAGTATTCATACTACTATTAAATTGGCTATTTGATTCTGTAATAGCTTGATTGACTATTGTTGTGTCAAGTCCGAAGTATTTATAGAATGGTTGTATTGGTGTTAGGTAAGTACTATTAAATCCATTCTTCTCAAAGTCTTCTGTGGCAACTTTATCACCCTTCGGAATCATATAGAAAGCTGTATCCTTATTAAAAGTCTCAGTTAGTGTCCACTCTAATGGAATAGTACCTCCTCCCCACTTAGTAACCGTCATTCCCATACTGATATAGTATAGAGTTATACACTTTCTAAATGCAATGTGGTTTTGGTCTGATGAAGTTGATGTTAGTAAAGACTCATCATATAAAGTTTGCGGTCCTCTAAACAGAGTATTATTAACAAGACCTCTAGGGTCTTTAACATGAATTATAAACTTATAGTTTACAAATGTTTTAGGCGTGGTATTAATTGAATCTGCCTTAGATATTTCTTTCGTTCTGGTGACTGTACTAAGTGTATTAGCCCCATTACCCGGAAGGGGGATATAATACCCATCTGTTGATAATAGCTTCAACATAGCATCTATATTTGCACTTGACCCAGTCCATGTGCCAATACTTCTGAGTTGTGCATCTGTTAAAATAGTGGGTTGCACAGCCTTACTACATTTACTTGAATTAGTAACCCAGATACTTCCATTGGTTGCACTTATCTTATTGATTACCAATTCATATACTCTCATAGCCTTTCTAACTACAAGATAGTCAACTGTTAGTGTATTGGTATTTGCATCCAATCTCCAACCATAACCACCAAATCCTGACATAAAATCAGGGGATGTCAAGCTCCTGCTAGTAACCAAATCTCCATACATACGGACATTGTCCTTAAAAACCCAAGTATCCTCAGAGACTCCTTTGCCTTTAAATGTCCAATTTCCATATATATATTCATCTACGTTCTTCTTTGCCAAATCATCGGATGAATATCCATTAATAAATTCAGCATTTAAGTTACTAACTAGCTTAGACGAAGCCACTATTAAAGGAGGACCAACAGTATTGATTTCTAACTGTCCAGTCATTGTGTCTCCTTTACGTCTTACATACCCATCATCAGCACCTTCTGCTGCCTCTATTAAGGCTATATATCTCTCATCATAAGAAATATATAGAGTGGATGTAAGTGTGTTATAAATGAAGAATCCATCTCCGGGATACTCCATCTGCTCCATCTCAAGTAAGCTACCAACTATAATAGTTTGACTTTTTATTTCTGATTCCTGTACTTGGTCTAATAATTTTAGAACATCACTAAGCACTCTAGAATTATTGCCGGTTTTGATATAAACCTTACCAAGAGTCTCAAGTACTAAATCAGTATACTTATTGCCAACTATAACTTTATCATTCCCTAAGAATGACTCAACTCGAATGTTTTCCATTGTTCGCTTTTAACGTCTTAAATATCCTCTCGAACTCATCAATGTCAGCCTCACCAAACTTAACTGGTTTACCAAATAGCTTAACGACATATCCGTCTTTAGCACGAACCTTCATAACGTCACGTAGCGCATTTCCAAATAAATCTATATTACCACCCTTATCAAGGAATGGCTCCAAATACATTCCATACTTGTCCTCCATGTTATTAACTACGTAAGTTATGAGAGCATCAGTACCTATTGTGTTTATGCCGAATAAGTTACCTACCAAGTTTTTAGTGAATGTGTTTGCTGCTTGAAATATTAATTCTTTGTCACTCATTATTTAGCTGTTTTGTTCATCATGAGTTCATCAAATCTTTTCTTCATCAGTTCTAATAATGTATTAACCTTTTCTTCTTTTGCTTTTATCTGAGATTGTATATACTCTTTCTAATAGTAGCTAACAGATTCTCCGCTGCCACTTTACCATCAGTTACATATTCTGAACTAAACTTAGTCCCTAAGAATGCCATGCCTCATAGGTCTGTTTAGCCAATACGTTCTGCTCGTCAACAGACAACGACCCAACCTCCCTGTTTATTTCATCAAGGATGGGTTGAGTCTTCTGTTGTTGCATAACTTGTAGTTGCTGCAGGAATCTGTATCTCGAATACTGAGTAAGACCTTTAACTGGCAATGATGTTGGTAATCACCTATTTGAATTATGTTATAGCCATTCAGCAGGAACCAATCTAGCCTCAAGACTTTCAGCATTGGTAATATTAGCCTTTGTTACTCCAGATAGGTAACCAGATACTACATTCAATACTGGGTAAGAAGCGGATGGGAATGGTGGAACAGCCCCAGCTAACGCAGCACAGTAATAAAACATATTACTGATATTGTTTATATTGTAACAAGTCTTTAATAAATCTTCAGTGATTAAAAGTAGTCCGTAAGGCTTTTCTTTAGATGCACCTGAGACTGCAAATAAATTTGAAGCGTTAGTTATTTTAGTGTTATTCTTAAATATATTAGCAAAATCTATTTGAGAATATATCTCTTGAGTTCCTTCTGCCTTATATGCCCTTTTATCGAATAGGCAATTAGACCATACACCACTAATGCTCTTAAGATTGGCATTGTTGGCAAATAAGTCACTATTAATATCTACTCCAACTTCTATACTAGTTTGGGCAAATATATTCGATATATCTTCTAATTTAGTGTTATACTTAAATAAGTCTGGTGGGTATTTAATTCCCCTAGTAAAGGTTTGACCTTGAAGATTAACAAAGGCACAGAACTTAATACCTTTAAAAACTGACGTTAGACTGGTATTGTCTTTCAACGCTTCAAATAGCTTACAAGGTATTCTACCTACCATTCCATCATATTCCTCAGTTTCTTCTACTGAATAGTTACCTGTTTCAGCATCAAACTTTTTAATGTTGGACTTATATGTAAAGTCAGCTAAAGAGTTCTCGAAGTTACAGTTAGAAGAACAATATCTAAAGTAGTCAGCAGGGAACATATAATTCTGATAACCTACCTCCGACCTGTCTAGGTCTTGCTGAGATATAGCCACCTTTTGTTGGGAATCATACTTAAAGTATCTTTCATTTAGTCTAGTCTTAACAGCATCTAATCCACTCTCACTACTAGAAGCACCTTCCCAACCATATCCGTCTAAGTACCACACATCAAATGCTTGTTCCCCGGGATTATATTCCTCACTATCTGGGTCTTCATTCCTATCGTAGTTATATGATTTCTTCATATTACTAACATCTAGCTTAAATGGGACTCTATTACCAACAGTCTGTATAATATGGTCTGCCCATACAGTCTTAGTCATTCCAGCTATTAAATCTGACCCAACATCTATAGTTCTAGTTTCATCGTATCCAAGACACCAGCACCCTGTGAATACCCCAGCCATATCAGCAATGGTCTGACTGATAACTTTACTTCCATTGCTATTTGACCTAGACATAAAGAACAATCTATAAGGAATCATTCCAAATACTCCACTATTCTCAAACGCATAAGATACATCACTAAGAGCACAGTTCTTGAAACCTTCTCCAACTAGTTTTAGCTTCAAATTATTACATCCGCTAAACAATCTTCTAATATTCTGTAGTGCTACACAATCATCGAACATTCCAGATGGAGGGAACTCGTAAACCTTACCATTATTATTAATATCTATACCACTAAAGAATGATTCAATACTATTAAGAACTGCACAATGTTTAAATATATTAGCAGGAATAGATTGTGCACCTCCTTCATCGGAGCATTCTAAGCCACTAAATACACCAACAGCTTGTCGTAGAGTGCTACTAATAGCCTGAAACATATTTCCCATCTCTGATAGATTTACTTGCAATCCTGCCCCACCACTATATTGGAATGGGAATTGGATAGAAGTAAATGTTGGAATATACCAAGTAGTTCCATTATCACTAATAGTCTGACTTATACCCCCAAACACATTAGGACCTATCTTGCCCACTAGCTTTATTCCATTATACACAGAATCTGTAAGTACTAAACTTTGTGTTACCTTATTTACAGTATGGAATAGATAAGTATTACCACTTGCATCATTATCAACAGTCATTTTAACTTTATCACACCCAGTAAACACACCTTTAGGGTAGGTTCCAGCTAAGTTCCTTAGATTAGTAAAGAATGTCTTAGAGCTTAGAAATCCCTCTGCAATTGGTGTAGTTCTAGTACTAACACAGCTCTTTAGAGAGTAACAACCTCTAAACATATAGTCAATCTTTACTAAAGGAGAGTATGTAGTAGTTCCATCATTAACAATAGGTGCAAATACATTATTATCTATCCATTCTATACTTGTATTGTCAAATGCAGCTTCAGTATCAGTCAGCTTAGGAACGAAATCTAGGATGCCCCATGTAGAATCCTTAGCTGGATTGTAGTCCTGACCTCTAGAGAAGAAGATTCCGCCTAGTCTAGTATTACTAAACGCTTCCTTAATAGTATTAACATTTGGGCATGGTCTAAACATATCATACCACAAATCTCCAGATATATTACTACATCCTTTGAAGGCCCCCTCCAAAGAGGTTACTTTATCAGTAAGTCTAACCATCAAGTATTTAAAGTCATTGTAGGATAAGTTACTACAATCTTCAAACATGAAATAAACTTCTGTAAGGTTTCTATCAAAGGTTATATTAGTTGCATTATCACCTTCTAAGAATACATCAGTACCGAACCGAGTATATAACTCATTTGGATTTAGATAGAACGAATTGCAACCTCTAAAGACTTCACTACCTTGCAGAGCTATGTGTCCTTTAACTCTCTGCAATGAGTTACAATCTTTAAACGCTCCTAGTGCTACCTCAATTGGATTATTCCTATCATTCTTACATCTAACCTCAGTAAGCATCTTACAATTAGATGCCCTAATATTCTCCAGGTCTGGGAATGCAGTTAAGTCTAAGTAATCAAATGTTCTGTCATTATACTTAAGAGTATATAATGATGTTCCAGAAATATCTAATGATTTTAGACTAGAGAAGTTAGGCTGACCATTTACGTATAGAGATGCTAGTACTATATCCTCAGTCTTTGTGTAACTTAAATCTAATACTTCAAGATTCCAAGCACCAGTCAACTCAAGTTTCAAAGCGGGATTATTCTGACCAGAGATACCAAACTTTTTCATACCTGGACAGTTATCAATAGTTACTTGAACTAGAGGGCTGACGGAGTTATTAATTGAAGAGTAAGGAATCTGAATAGTTTCCATCTTCTCACAATTCCTAATGATTACAGTTTTTACATTAGACGGAACTGATAAGGTCTTTATTGCACTACAGTTATTTATTTCTATAGACGTTAACTTTAAGCAATCTTCAATAAGTAATGTTTCAAGGAATGATTGATTCTCTAACTTCAAATTAGTAATATCCGTTCCTGACATATTGAGTACCTTTAATACAGCAGATGTAGGGAACGTAATCTTAGTAATAGTAGAATAGGAAACGTCTAACTCCTGTATCTTATGACAGCCACTTAAATCAAGAGTATATGCAGAAGCAGTAGCTCCAATAAGTTTTACCTTATTCAGATTTAACTTCTTTATATTCTTTAGACCTATATCATTCGCTTTATTATACACACCACCTTGGAAGAAATATGCTGCATCAACATTACTTAACCCACTCAAGTCGAGTTCCTGTAGCATAGGTAGATTAATATTATCCAAGCCTGTCCAAGGGTAACTCTTGAACTTAGTAAAGTTAGTAATATATTTATTAGCATACATATATACTACTGTTTCACCGGTAGGCATAGGTAGTATAACTGATGTAGGAGTATCTGTAACCCAGAATGCACCAGTAGTCTTATCATGTGAATAGTGATAAAGTATCTGACTACTTGCAGTAATATCTGTGCTAAACCTTACTTCAGTTGCTGAACCAGTAGCTTTATTAGAAGCCCATAGACCAGTAATAGGAGATTCAATAGTGGTAGGTAATAAGTTAGTATTATCCTTATAACCATATACTCCGTCTAAGAACATAATCCTCTTTCTAAACCAATCCTTAACGTGCATTACACGATTACCATGTAAGAACTTTAACTGACTAAAGTCTGTACTATCTTCATATTTGCCAGTGTTTGGGTTATATGTCTTAGATATAGCAAGATACTTAATCTTATAATCATAGTTAAACATGATAGAACCAGTCTTCTCAGTATATGACTGATAGTAATCCTTAATGAATTTATCAGGGTCAGGGAATAGGTTAGTTCTTAGATTTACATATAATGATTCTAAGCTAGTTCTACTCTCTGTGCTACCACTATCTATACCAGCTAAGTTTTCAAGTACCTCCCATATTCTATTCCACCAAGAGGCAAAGAACTGCTTATAGCTGTCAGATGATACATAATTCTTCTCTTGAGTATACTGAGTAATACCAGTATCCTGTGAAGCAATGTTGTACCACCTATGTAAATGTGCCCAATATTCTACAATATCTTGTCCGGCATTATTAAGCCCAAATGCTGTATCCATATCATAGAAACAGCAATACCATACATCTGTACCCCAACTACGAATAGTTAAGTTCTTACACATAGAGTCCACACAACCAAACAGTAATGCAATCATAAAATAAGCACAAGCGTTATCCCAGTTTAGGTGCTGGTCGCAAGCACTAAAGTTATAGTAAGCATTCTTATCCAAATCATAGAACTCTCCAGGGATAGGTTTAGTTGGAGTTTGTCCAGCATCATCCATTGTGTATTTCTGGATACGAGTAAGAGCCATATTAGCCATCTGAGTGTAGAACTTCTGCACTTGATTATATCCAATTGCCTCGTCTCTGGATGTGTACATTACATCACCCATAAACTGTACAATCTTCATATCATCCTGCTGGAATGCACCTTGAGCAGAAGAGTTCTGATTTATTTCAACAGAGTATACTCCATTACTAACACCTGTATTCCACCTGCTAGCATCTTCTGTGTAATCTGTTACTAGTGTTGGTCCATCTTGGTTTACTTTAGTGTAGTCTAAAAGTAATTTTAGTCCAAGATTGAAGTAAGCATACCTACCTAGATTAAAGTTATAGATACCACAGAATTTAGGTTGTTTAATGGTTCCGTCAGCATCTGGGGCATATCTAATGAATAACAATACTGGGAAACCTTCGGAAGTATGCTTAATTTTACCTCTAATAGCATTAGCCTTATCTCCCCAAACATCGTTACCAAGTGACATTGGAGGAGTAGCTCCAAATGGAGTAATAGATTGTCCAGAAGAGTTCTTAGCTCTACCATTAACAATTTGACCAATTACCACATTATTAACGTGAGCAGAGTCCACTACGTCAGCTTTTAATGTAAATTCATTCTCTGGCAGCCAATCATCAGTAGGTTGAAATAACATCTTTTTACCAGTTTGGTCTACATCTCCCATGTAAATCTCAAAGTTTTTAGCATTGTAAGATAGAGAAGATGTACCTTGTAGACCAATAGTAACACCCTCTGATACACCACTAGGAGTATTAATAACTACCTTACCTTTACTATCTTGATAAGTGATTTTAACTGGGAATTTAGTACCCATTACTTCCACCTTATCAGATGCAGAGAAGATAGCTGTTGAATATGGTTCAAATAATGTTGGACTGTTGGATGTTTCTTCTACTAGTACGATAGGATACGGAGTATTAACTTCCATCTGCTCTACTAATTTTGCATATAATAGTTCTCCTGATAGGAATCCTCCCTTACCACCATCTAATGTCTTATCCCAAATTAAACAATTGCCAGCACTGTCGAATAGATTCTTAGTTCTTAACTCAGCATCCAACGAGGCATCAATCTGACCTCTTACAAGTCTTGCTTGCTCAGTGGCGGATATATAGTTCTGAACAATAGCATATTCACTCTGTGAAGATGTATAAATCTTAATATCATAAATATTAACATCAGAGAATCTACTTCTTACTCCATTATCATTTCTACATCCGAAATAGAAGTCAGTACCAAACATCCAGTCAATATCAGATTGTAATACTCTACTTACAGCAGACAGCACACCATTGACATAGATTTTAAAGTACCAAGCATTTCCTGATAGTAATGATACATCTAGGTCTACAGTAAGTAGCTCATTCTGAGGGAGTTTAACTGTAAGAGTATCAGCGGAACCAATCTTACACACAGCTTTCTCTAATGATACTTCATAACCTGTTTTTAGCTCACCGTCTTCATATTGACCTATACCGCATATTACTTCTTCTGGATAAGAAGATGAATCTGCTTTATAAGTACAGGATATATGGAATCCCATAGGTTGGAAGAATGATACACCAGCACCAATATCAATGGCAGGGAACATAACATCCGCTACCTCAAGATAACCGTAAGCCTCACCACTTAGCCTTGTTGCAGGTATTTGATTTACACCATCAATGTCCTGAATAAAACCACTAGTTTTACCATTTACTCCTTTTAGAGTAAAATTCACACCATCTGGGAACTTAGATGCGAATGCACCCTCGTATATGAAATCTCCGCTAGTTTTGATAGGATAATTCCAAGTACCAGTAGAAGTGTTGGGGAATCCAGTAATTTTACTATAATACGCAAGTAGTGTATGTAGGTCATTGTTAGCATATAAGTCAGTACTTACACTCTCTACTATCCTACAAGTAACTGTCTTGGTATATTGAGCAGAAGTATCACCAGGGTCGTTTACAGCATATCCAAATAGGGTAATTCTTAAATATTCATCATTCTTATTAGCAGATAGGTTTACTGTACTATATACAAATCTATTAGTTTCACTCTTATTAATATTCTTAATTGTACCTGTGTCGAGTAATGATACTTCACCACTTCCATTCATTAGATGGATTTTATAATCCATGTTGAATGTACTGTACTTACTAAGACCATAACTAAAGTAATAACTAAATCCTAATTGAGAACCCTGACCATACTGTGTTAAATCCTCAAGAGTTTCTCCGGGATTTGAGGATGGGGTAAACTCTGTAATATCCTCGGTTACAATAACTAAGTTATTACTATCTGCTACAGTAATGTCGAATTTAATCTGTTCAGACGATATTACATCACCATTAAGTGTAGTACTTGCCTGTGCTATAAAATAGAATCTTTGTCCAGCTTTTGGATTAAAGTGTTCACTCTCAAACAGTAGCTTACGAGCGTCATAACTTAGTGCACGAATAGCTGTAGTAATGTTACCTACCCTAGCAACTTCAATACCATTAATAGTCATCCAGAACTCGGCAGGACTTTGTAGGATGTTATTAGTTACTGTATAGTTAAGAGATACTTCCGCAACACCCCCCATATACATGGTCTTAGGTGGTATGGATTGTATTTCTAATGAAATGGCACCAGCTATTACCTTCACATAAGTAGGTGTAGCATAAACATTATCATTATCATAAGCAGATAACTCAATGTCAGTGGTGCCAGACAATCCAGTAATGGTAATATCAGTTCTAGACATAGAATACTTTTTCCATGTCCCTAGAGTCTTATTAGTAGCCAAATCTTTAGCAAGTATAGTAAATGACTTCTTAACACCACCACTCTTAATTAAGATATTAAGTGTAACAGTGTTGGTAGCTGTATAGACTGTACTACCTTCAGCTACATCAATGGTGTATTCGGAGCCATCTCCTCCATCACCTCCACCACCCCCGATTGCACCATTAAGGTACACCCAGGCTAGGTTTTGTTCTAACTTAGTCATTCTATTATCTAGCTTTGTAAAGCCATTGTCAATAGAAACTGATTCCCCAGCTTCATTTAAGAAGCCAGGGTTTGTCAGTTCCAATTCTGAAGCATTAGAAGCACCGTCGATTACCCATCTTCCAGTTACTTCATCATAATGTTTTATTTTCATTGTAATGTCTTTTCAATTACTATATTATTACTTGGGTTAGTAGCACCATTACCTCCAACCTTCTTTAAGTCAGTATAAGCTATAGGTACATTATACTTATAAGCCCAAACTTTAGTATTATCCTTTAGCTGTAGTTTATAAGACTTACCAAGTATTCTCTCCCTACTGGCTGTGGTCATGGATGGTACTTCAACTTCATTTCCCGTTCCTACATTCCATATAATATAGTTAGGATATTGTTGGGCACTGTTAACCTTAACAGTAGCAGTATTAGTATTTGGGTTTTCAATCTGGCTAGATACAGGATAATATTCTAGTAACCAAGGTATGTTCTTGGCAGGCAACTCTTTATTAGAGGTTAACTTATATCCAGTTGCTTGACACATTACATATCTTACATAGTTTAGACTAGCGTCAGTAGAGATTTGGACACACTGTTTTTCTCTATCAGGTAGATTGGTATACCATGTTGGGGACAGTGACTGGTCATATACTATAGGTTCCATTGTCCTATCGGGATTCTCACGTATATATCTTGAATTTGCATATGTATGTTTATGTCCACATAGGCATAGTTTAAATGCATTATCCTGTAACCATTGACTAAACCAGTAATTGCCAACTGTATTTAGATGACTTCCGCCCCTCTTAATATCTAAGTTTTTATCGTAAGAACCACCTTCATTATGCTTTAAATAGCTCATAATTAAATCGGCGGTGATGATGGTGAATGGGGCTTCATGACAGAACGCAACCTTCCACTTAATTTTAGAATCAGCTGCGTGTTTGGCTAAATCAGCAGTAGCCCAATCTTTTAAGTCATTATATATGTTTACTCCAACTACATCTCCGAACACATCTGTCCTCGCTAATTCAGTGATTTCAGAGTTCATAGACAAGAAATAGGTGTTACCATATACGAAGCTATAGCAGCAGGGTATGTACACTCCAGCAGACGAAATGGGTACTGTATAAGGGTGTTCAAATGTAAAGAAAAATTCTACATTGGCGGGGTTAGTTTTACTTTTATCTTCTCCATCCCCTAACGTGTATACATCCACAGGGGTTAAATCATTATTACCTACTGAGTACATTTGCTCTGTATCTCTATAGATAACATCTCCACCCTTGTAATAGTCAATCCATTCGTTAAATCTATTACCATTCTGAGTCTGGTCTCCAGTATTTAAGCACCATTCATATGGATTTTCAGCTTTATCAGAGTTGATGTATTCCGCACTAACCCTCCACATTTCATACTCTTCAGCATTAAATCCTTGCTGGTCACTTACTTGTAGGAAGTTGAATCCCTTCTCAATAACCTTGTCTCTATTCCTAAGAGTGAATGACCTTTCCTCAGTCCATGCTCCATCTCTTCCTACCTTGTAATAATACTTCTGAGTATCAGCAGGTTCGTCGAAGTCCTTAATGAACTTATGAACTGTAAATGGTGTACCATCTGTAGTTATACTTCTAATCCTATTGTATATTTTATTAGTCCAATTCTTATGATTAGCAGGTCTGTTAGGATTCTGGCTAACCTCCTCTGAATTGAAGTCCTCTTTCTTAAAAGACTCAAACTTATTCTCTGGAGTATATTCTTCCCTATCTTTCCTTATCCAGATATATTCATCATAATATCCAACTGACACCCAGTTAAAGCATCTAGTCTTATGTGCATCATGTCCTAATGTACAAGTGACAATATTGGGAGCACCTTCAACTAGTAGATGTTTATTGAAGAATATATTCTTATTTTGAGATGAGTTCTTAGGAGTGTACTCTTGAATATCAATAGCAGGGTTAATCTTATCCATATTGATGTAAGTCCAGTCCTTAACATTACTCCTAGCACTCAGAGCCTTAGTAGCCTGCTTAACTGGGTCCATATTATAGTAACGCATTAATAACACATTACTTCCCTTAGTGGCAATAGGAGATGCCTCACATGGCATTGACTTATCGTTATAACTACCTATTCCGACTAAATCTACATACCATTTAATTACTCCATTAGTAGTCCAAGGTGCTGTACTGTTCATAACAGTAGTCTTGAAGTAATCTGTTGTTTCCTCATTACTAATATAGAATGCACAGTCATAACTAAATTTGATGCAGTTATCTTTACTAGACCAAATACTATGAGCTTGAACCCCAGCACCTGTATCTCCAGCAATCTCAAGCCTTGTATTATTAAGAGTAGCATCTTTAGTCCAATACATATCAGGTTCACCAACTCTAATTAGTGTAGTATTGATGTTCTCTACGGAACATTGAGCACCCTTAATTAAGAATGTACCTTGAGATTTAAGAGTGCCAATTAGAGGTAATGTAACCCAATCTCCACTATTCCTTTCTGTATAATGTAAGTATAGTCCTTTTAGATTTAAGTCCTTCTTACCTAGGTTACATAGTTCTACGAAATTGTGAGATACTGGATTATAATCCTTATCCTCAGATGTTCCCCCACAATATACCATGTTGACATATATCTTTGGAGAATCTTTAGAGCCAACTTCTTCTGGAATAATTGGGAAATAAGGAGTAGTATAATAAATTCCAGTACCTTGAGTCTGGGCATTACCAGCTAAAGTGTTCTTATCTAATCTATAATCATGTACATCTAACTTACCATCCTTAACCTGAATAAGGAATGTATTCTCTTTATTTGTCATGTCAGCGAACTCAATACCAATAATCTTGGTCTTAGCTCCACTACCGCTTCCAATGACTTCGGTTAATATTCCATCCATTGTTTCTTGGTCTGGTCCAGGTCCTGGGTCTTCACCACCTGTACTACCTATTTTAATTAGTTTATATGTCTTAGGGTCTTTAATCCATAATGTCTGAGTGTCATAACACCATAACAATTCCTTTGGTAAGAAATCACCTTTATTAGCTTGCATTTCTGCGTATGTACCACTTTTGATGCATATATGCTTGGCATTGGGTAAATACTCTTTATATTCAGTAGGTTCAGGTGCATCAGCAAGAACCACATCCTTGTTAGCCTCTTGAGTGGCGTTGTCCTCTTCTTCTGAAGTACCGTAGTTAGGTTCCTCATTAGGCATACCATCATAGGCATACCTCTGATTGTTTCTAAAGTCCCCCGAATCTATCTGGCAGTTAAATGCAAACTCTAACTTCTGTACCTTGTCTTGCAGTACCGATATAACTTTTAATAAGTCTTGAATTACAGTACTGCTCGTCATATGTTTTTTATTCTCAGAAGTATCTATCCAAATACCTCCCTTATCTTCAGGTGGTGTATCCTGTATATAAATTTTGGAGAAGGATTCCCAAACAAATCCGTTAAAGTAACGTATTTCATTAATATCATTAACGAATACTATTTGCCCCTTAACTCTAAGGTCATCCCTATCAAGTAGTTCTTCTAAAGTATCAACTACTATAATAGACATTCCTCCTCCGCCACCTCCTTGTACTTTCCATATATTCCATACTCTGTTATAGAATTGGTACATATGGTTGCTGTCAGGTGAATTTTTGACGTAACATAGCATACCTTCCTTTAACTTGTTTGTGTTAAGAAAAGCTTCCATATCACTCATATTGGTAACTTGGATGTAACCACCACGTAAATCATTAACATCTGCTAGTGCAAAACTAGCATTGTTCTTGGGTTTTAATTGACCAATTACCTCAATATATTCATTCATGCTGATAAAAATAAAGGGCTATGTTATTCACACAGCCCTCGTTTTATATTACTGTTCTACGAACAAGCTATGAAGCACTTCTAGAAAATCAGCAGCACATAACTTCTGTCCATTTATTTCAACATCATTGGCTGCATTTACTTCAACAATCTGAGCATACTCATCTTCGTTGAAGTGGGCACAGTCAGCTACTTCATCCTTACTCCTTTGGTCAAGATAGGTGTTGTATTCCTCAGTTATTTGCTTATTCCATTCCTTTATCTGTTCTCTCTCATCTTGAGTTAGGTCACTTTTACTAGCTAACTCTCTATATTCACTCGGAGTTAATTGTGAGATAGCTTCTTGTAAATCATCCTCTACTTGTCTACGAAGTTTACCTAATTCAATACGCATTGACATAATCTTTACCTTTAAATCTTTACTGAGTTCCTTGTCCTTATCCCTAAGTATAATCTTAGTAATAAAGTTGTGCCTAATCATCATTTCGTTTACTGTCATAGTCCTTTTCTAATTTTGTTAATTCTGTGCAAATATACACATTATTGAGTATGAAACAAAGTATAGTTAGTTAAAATTATAAAATTAACTATGAGACAATCAAATTGACTCATAATTTGCTATACATTCCTTTACCTTTGTTTCCACTTTCTTCATAAGCTCATCTGTTACTATTCCTTGAGATGTGGTATAGTATGTAATCTCATTCTTAGAGCAAGAACCACTTACAGACATACCTTCTGTAGTAAAGTTAAAGGAAGCCTCGGAAGGGGCTTGAGTCTCTTCGTAGTTCATTGTTACATAAACCTCGATAGTATCTACTGTTACTGAACCAGATAAATTAATCATTCTAGTAAATTTCATAGTTAAAAAATTAATATTAAATAAAAACATATAAACTAATAACCTAAAGCCATCCAATTAATCATAGAGTTAACCGTTTCACAATTGGCTATAGTACAACTTGTTCTAGTATAATTACCTGCTACACAAACCTTGTCCCAGTTGGTTGCAGTTGTTTTATGTGTTACTTGTACTGATATACAAGCTGTTGGGAATGCAATCGGGAAGTATTTATGTCTCGTAGAATTTGCACCCATATATACTTCACCCCATTGAATTATAAATCCGTTAGGGAATTTAACATATCCAGAAACACCTTTATAAGCTGCCCAATTTGAGTTCAGTGTAAAGTCTGACAATGCTCTATACCCACCAGCACCAAGTACTACATTGTTATTACTACCACCTTTAGTTATATATGAACCATCGTGGTTATGATTACTGTTTGCTTTAGAGTTAGGGTCAAAGTTCTTGGTATCCCATACTTTTACCCATCCATACCAATTGTCAATAGTATCTCTTAACGCTCTGTACCACAATCCCATACCAGCAGTCCATCCTCCAGCAATCTCAACAGTACCTCCAGTACTTCTTCCAAATCCTATAACGGATGTATATGTAGTTGGTGCACCATTACTAGTTCCTCTAACTGTATTATAGGAGTACACATTACCTAGGCTCTGAGTTCTTCCTGTTTGTGGATTTAAATTTCCCTTAGAATTTATATAACTGTGGGAGTGACTAGCTGGAGCACCACCAATATCAGCAAGAGACCATGAAACATTACCAGAACCATTTACTGACCTAGTAGTATTACCAATAGTAAAGTTCCTGGCTGTTCCCCAGTATGATGTTACGATATTTGCAGTGCCATCGAAGTTAGTTCCATTAATTCGTCTAGCGGTTTGCAATTTGGTAGCAGAGCCTACATTATAATGTTTGGCGTTAACAGAATCAAGCAACATTCTCCAAGGTTTTTTATCCGTACCCCATCCGCTTCTATATTGAATACCATTAGTGGATGAATCTGACGCTGAGGACTTGTGATTATACCATATATCCAATCTTGAACGATTTGCTGGAAGAGATATAACAGCACCATAATTATATATAGGATTAGCCATTCCGTCTGGCTTTGCATTGTTATACTGTCTTATTCCTATCTGTGCCCACAAGGTATCATATCCGTCAATGCTATAAGTATCACGATGTCTTAAAAATACATGCTCATGATTCCCATCCAACAAATCCGCATTCAGATTGGTACATAAAGTCGTTGCAGACGCTATATAGTAGTTAGCCTTTATAGGTCTATATGTGGTTCCAGTACTAGAATTACCATCCACGAAATAAAACATATTATCTCTAAATGTGATGTTTCCCCATGACCTATTCGAGTTATGTAAGATTAACATGGCATTAGTAGTAGTGTTAGCCGCCCTCACCTCCAGATGAGTAGCAACAGATAGCGCACCAGTCATAGTATCACCAGTAACATTAACATACCTACCGTCTATAATTCCAGCGTAGTTATTAGTATCTAACACTCTATACCATCCATAGTTAGTACCCCCTTTTATTCTTCTCCAGTAAATACCATCGGATGTATTTAAAGGGACTGCTATATCAGCGAAATACCCAGAACCATTTCCATGATTCATTCTTAATATATGCCACCATTGAGCTGTTGGTCCAACATTCTGATTAGCAGCAGTACCAGCACCTAGATTTGCATTGAAGTAAGTTAATCCATTTAGTCCAAATGTTAACTGACTATTAGTAGCCAATCTCTTAGACCATTCAGCAGTACCATTTAAAGCACCAGTAAATGTTGGAGCTGTGACTGTGCCAGGGAATACTGTATTTCCATTAGCATCCAATAGAGTTGCAGTTCTTTTTACAGTGGTAAATACTCCTGTATATTGTCTAGCATATATAGGTTCATTACCATCATCACAAGAAGCTATCTCCATCCATCCTGCATTAGATGCTGTACCACCATATGCTACTCTACCATAATCGTTATCCCCACCTTGGAATCTAACTTGCCTAGTTCCAGTAGTGCTAGCTTGTTTTATTATGATATCTCCGTTCTGGGTTAAGGTTCCATTATTAGTAATACCAGTAGTAGTAAGTAATGCAGTAAATAAACCTCCACCAATAACATGAAGCTTCTGTGTTGGAGTTGTAGTGCCAATTCCTACATTTCCTAATCCAGTTAATACCATTTTAGCACTCATAGCCGGGTCTGTTCCAGCCTCTCCAACAGAACTCATAAAGGCTAGGTAATTATTATCATTAGTACCACTAAAGTATGGGGTTAATCCAAATTTATCACCAAAGCCATTCTCTTTCCAATATATAGTATTAGCACCCATTCCAAGAGTACCAGTCATGGTATCACCTGCTTTCTTTACGTAACGTCCGTCAGAATAGCTGGCGTAGTTTCCACTATGTATTAACACAACCCAATCATTCCACTTTGAATTATCATGCCTTCTGTATTTAATCGTGTTTGTATCATAATGGAAAGCTAACTGAGTATTTCTTGTTGGAACGTCACCTAGACTTAGCACAGTAGTATTTGCAGATAGGGTAACATCATCCGTAGGTTTAGGGTCAATAGTAACTACGTTTCCATTTCCAAAATATTGGTTTACAGTAGTGTATCTACCTCTAAGCCAAGAACGCATAACACCCTCTCTTCCACTAAATCCTGCCAAATGTACTCCATCAAGCAAATCTGCATTTAAATTATTAACAAGCGTATTGCTTGAAACTATCAACGGTGATAACCCTGTGGCAACAGTTGACATAAACCTAGGTGCTCTCACATCATTTGGAGTGACACGTAAAACTAGTTTGTTGTTATGGTCTACGACACCAAATCCTGCACTTTCCGTACTGCCGCCTCTAAGGTTTCCTATGTACCAGTAAGTATCATACCAATTAAATCTTAATCCGTTTCTTATAGAAGTAAACCCACCATCATCGTTCCTGATAACTCCGTTATCTTTATAGATATTGGTAATATCACAATTTTCCAATCCCTTGAATACGATTGAGCTGGAAGTAGATGCGGATGTAAGTGTTCCAGTCATAGTATCGCCAGTCTTCTTAAGGTAACGTCCATCAAGTGTGCCAGCATAGTTAGTAGTATCCAATATATCTACCCAAGAACCATAGGAAGTAGAATTATTACCTGTACGATACTTTAGCCCACGTATGCCTTTTGTTGGTAATGCAAGTTGTGTAACCCAGGTCTTGTTTCCTACAATTCCCATATTAGAACCACCCCAGTTCATAGATATGATATGCCACCGATTGGTATTTATGCCTGACTTTGTAGTCATTCCCATGTAATAACCATCATAAGTGGCTGGGTCAAAGTCTCCCTCCTTGTAGAATATAAAGCTTTTAGCGTGTAACCCATCAAGCAAATCAGCATTAAGATTGCTTACTAAGGTATCACTGGTAACTCTAAATGGTGCAGTTCCACTAGCTACTGTAGATATGATAGGAGTTGTAAACGTCTTGCTACCATTAATAGTCTGTTTAGTATCTAATGTTACATATATAGGGTGTGTATGGTCTGTTGTTGATACTTTTTTACCATCACTATATAGACAGTTATCAGCACCAACGTATACGTATCTATTACTGTATGTTTGAGGACTTTTAGTCTGTGATTCTGCTCCGATTAAGAATAACTTTGTGTTTATTAAATCAGTAGCTCCAGCTGTATTTATAGTATCATTTCCAGGGTCTGCAGCTAAAGTTAAATTACCTTGGTTATCTGGAGTAATAAACATATTGTCTCCAGCAATGAAATTTACTTTCTTAGCTTCATAGCCATCAAACGATGTAAACTCGACTCCCTTTACTTGGAATGATAATGCATGATTCAATCTATCAGGTTTATTGGCCCATGTAGGTATGCCAGACTCATTGATTACTAGCATTTGCCCTACTGAACCGTTTGGTAATCCTTTTATTAGTTTACCTGTTATACTGTCAAACACCGCCAGTTGTCCTATTGTAGCGGATGAAGGTCCACTAACAACTCCAGTAGTATTAGTCTGAACATATGTCCACTTCTTAGAAACCTCTTCCCAGTTAGTACCATCAGAAGCAGCAGTAGCTTCCTTACATATAAGTAAGTCACCAACCTCTACCGACACTCCGTTTATATACCCCACACTATCCCTATAAGCACCATTACCAAAGGTTACAACATAAGTATTACCTACATCTGCCATTGGTGTATAAGTACCTGGAGAAGATATACCAGCCTCTAATGCTCCCTTAAATAGCATAGAATTATTAGAGCCGAGGATACTATCAGCATAACTCTTAGCAGTTTCTATAGCATTCCATACCATTAGTGGAGATGCTGCAATAGCTGCGACTACGTTAGTATTATTTATATTTTCATTATCACTTGATGGGTCTGGTTTCCTACTTAATATGTCTTGTAACTTTACATGACCATACAATTTAGTAGAAGCACCACCATATTCTGGCTTCAATGACAAGTGAATCTTAGGAGTAGCTTGTCCTTCTACTTCTCCCTTTAGCTTACCAATAATATAACCATCTAATACAGAAACGTCTCCATGATTAACTGTTACCGCACCATCTGAAACCATTCCTCCTGCTACAGTTATTCTTTGTGTAGCATCATTAAATGTCAAACCATTAGCCTTTCTAACTTGAGATGTGTCCATATTATTGTTAGCTTCATTGTAGGATAATAATATGTTTCTCTCAGCCATCTGATTAGATGGAGCTACCTGTTCAACATAGTCCCTAATCTCAATATTATGATTCTCTGCAAATGTTATATGTCCTGTAGCATCTACTATAAAGTTTGGAACAACAAACACACTAGCATTTCCTAGATTAGTTGATTGTCCATAAGAGCCTGAAGCTACACCGCTCTCCATGTGTAATAACTTCCTATTAGAAGCATCCCACTTCAAAGGAGGTTCAGTATCCACTCTATTAAGTGCATTACTGCTGATAATAATTCTATTACCATCACCTTTTCTAAGGCTAATACTGTCACCTGTAGGAGTTAGCAGGAAGAAGCTATTTCCTATTTGAACCTTAACAGAGCCGCTAACTTCTGATACTTCTATACCTGGATAGCCAATACTAAAGTAAGTACCACAAGTCCACACCTCTCTAGTATCCTCAATGAATACTACTGGGTTAAGCCCTTCTGGTATTGTGGGTATTAGTGGCTCAAACTCTTCTTTCTTTCTAGCATATACAATCTTCTTATCTATTATCATTCCTATATGATTTGAGTTGTTAATAATTCATCAAACCTCTGAGCTGTTTGAGCAACAGTTAGACCTTTATCTATAAAGTTACCTGACCACCCAATAAGTAAGTCAGTACCGTCTAGTACTGGATTATTCTTAATAGCCTTCTTATTTACAGTCTTATTGCCCAGGTTCTCGATTTCTTTTTGCATATTATCAAGCTTCTCTTGAATCTTATTCACAATGTCGATAATCTCTCTATTATCAAGGAATACAACCCATTGTTCCCCATCAAATAAGAGCATCTTACTGTTATCTTTAATCCAAATGTGGTAAATGGTTGGAGGGATTTGGTCACCCCTCCAGAAATTTACCTGCTTGTTATTTACCATTTCATTTGCCATTCTATTCTAATACTATCGTTTTACTTAAATCAAGACCTTGCACCAACTTCTCTAATGCTATAAGTCTTTCAACTAAGGCTTCAGTTCCCGTGGAAGAAGATGTTATAAATTCCTTATTAAATGTATACGTCGTTTTAGTTCCTACTACTAATGTAAATGTTAACTTCAAGTCCTGAAGTTCATCATAGTGAAACATCATTATCACTTCTACAGTTCTAACATCATCAGTATCTTTAGTATCTGTAGCTGTCTTTCTGTAAGCTGTTACAAATTTCAAAGTTGCATATTCTAGTGTTACTAATCTAGCCCTGGATAGAGCTACTATAAAATCATACGCCTCTTCAGAGTTAGTGTAATAGTCAGACAGATTCTCAGATAGATAAAGAGCCTTCTCAATATGCATGATATAGCCCTGCACATCTGACTTAAATACATTAAGTAGTCCTATCTGTTCTTTTACGTATGTATCATTATAATTCTCGAGTGATTGTAACTTAGCTTTGTTCTCATTAGTGAAGTCATTAGTGGACAATCCTTTACCTTCAACCTTATCAACCTTAGTACTAATGTCTGGAAGTTCGCTCTTTAAAGCATAGTTGCTTAAATCAGTTTCAGGAATATTGGCTATAGCCTGTTTAACATAATCCTCGGTAGCCAGACCTTCTATACTAGGAATCTCAGGCTTTCCGTCTAAGTCTTGATATTTACCAGAGAATAATTCGCTCTTATTTGCCTTACTCTCTAATGTAGTACTTATTGTAGCAATTGTCCTATTACTCTCTATAATAGCATCTCCAACTTCCTTAAAGGTATTATAAGAAGGGTCAGAATCTTGAGTAAGTATGTCAAACTGCTGTCTAGTAAAGTTGTTAGCTATCTCAAGTATTTCTGCTGCTGTCCCAGCCCTTTCTGCACCTAACTCCTCAAGGGTATATGTAGGTTTATTAGGTTGTTTAGCCCATTCTGGGACAGTTGGGTCAGTTTCAGTATAGCTAGTTAGAAATCCTTTACTATTCAATTCTTCTTCAGTAACTAAGTTATCTGGAATTGTTGTTAAGTAATGTTCATCATTCTCTAACTGAGATACTTTAGTAGGTATGTCTTCTATATCGGCTTTATTACTGACATCAGGGATTTCACTCCTATCTGCTTTTGTGTTAACCTTCTCATCAACTTCTTTAATCAGTTCTCTAACACTGGTATCACTATAGTTAGTTAGTCCCTTTAGTTTATTCTTCTCTTCTAATGTAAAGCTTTGCTCAGATAAGCCCATTCCTTGGACTTTGTCTACCTTGTTGTTCCAATTTTGTATATCAGTAGTATTTATAGTTGCAGCTGCACTAGCTATAAATGCTGGCTCAATCTCTTCTGTTAAGTACCCTCGGCTATCAAGTTCATGCTTTGTAACATATTCGTCTGGAATATCTGTAATGTAATGTTCATCATTCTCTAGTTGAGATACCTTAGTAGGTACGTCTTCTATGTCTGCTTTACCTGATACATCTGGAATTAGTGCTTTAACTTCATCCTTAGTATAATAATTATTAAGCTGAATGTCCTGCAACTTCTTATCAATTTCTTCCTTAGTGTAGACAGTATACTTATCAACTTTAGATGCTAAAAGCTCTTTAATTGTAGTAGTGTCAAACCCTTTAGAATCAAATCCAGCTTGACTTAATATTTCTATTGTTGTTTCCCCAAGCCCTGCATTAGCACTCTTGAATATATAGTATATATTACCAAATATTTCCTGTGTACCTAAGAGTCTAAATCCGCCAATAATACTACTAACTGCCAACACTGCACTGGAGCCATTTGGAATCATAACGTATATGTACTCACTGCCATTTGCAGTAGTAGTAAATATATTGTCAATAGTCTTGTTTAACTTAGTATAGTCTGGTGAGGTTCCATAGTAGTTAGGATATTTAATGTCAAATGTTACTACCTTTACAGCAGTAATATCCTCATATTTATATTGTAACGTAATAACCATAGAAGTAGTCATTCCAGCAAATGTATACTGCCTAGCTTCAGGCTTAAGAGTTACACCGTTGATTGTCTGCTCAGTTACATCTTTGTAGTATTCCCAAGTTACAGTTACATCAGTAGGCTCATCACCATAACTCATATACTCTGGGTCTACTGATATGGCTTTGATATTTTCATCTATAGCTGCTGCTTCAATTCTAGCATTAACCCATTCAGTAGATGCAATTCTATTAGAACTGTCTGTCATTAATGGTAATGTAGTAGTTGGAGTTCCAGTAAAGCTAGGTGAATATATATCAGCTTTGTTATTTAATCTTATTTCAATTTCACACGCCCATTGAGCAAGTTTTAGATTTATTTCATCAATTACCTTATTAATATCAAAGGCTATTGAATCAGTCACAAAGGTATATAAATCTTTTTGATTAGACAAGTTACCTTTGATGTTTCCCCACTTTAGAGCATATCCATCTGCTATACCAAGATTAATTCTGGCTATTGTTCTCTGATATTCATCAGTTAACTCTGAGAATAGATTCTCCTTTTGGAATCCGTCGTCTCCACCAGTACACCCATAGTACTTAGAAGTATCACAATCATCCTTGATACAGATGTGGTCTACTCCTTCTTCCTCTATCTCTGCACTATCTATTTTATTTATTGTAATAACACTATAGTCAGCACAGATTCCTTCTACCTCTTCCTTCTCGATAACTCCATCAATTATTTTAGTATCGGGCTTTATATTAGAAATAGAATGAGGATAATCGGGTAAAATGGGGGCATCCTGTTCTTGTTCATCAAGACGTATAAACTCTGCCATATTTAGATTTGAATAATTTGATAAGCATATGTCATAGGGTCTAAGAAGGATATAATTGTAGCCTCATTAACCTTATGAATTGTTTTAGTAATGGTCATTGATAAGCTAGTATCTCCAATAGGAAATACTTTATTATATAATGAACCTTCCATATAACATACGTTCTCATTGAACATATTATTAACGGAATTCCATCTTAAAGTTGTATCATGACAACCTCTTAGGAAAGTATTACCTCTACAGTCTGCTTCTAGTACATTATCGTAAGTATCACCTAGAAAGATATTATTAGTGCATCCTTGTTTTAATTCATTGTGCTTAGTATTATGTAATTCTGAACTATCAGTAATAATTCCTCCAGTTAAGTCTGAGAATGTATAGAAATCTCCATATGCTGCCCCAAGATTAAGATTAGTATTATCTAACTCCTTCGCAGTTCTTCTGAATTTAATATTCTTGAAATCATAGTATGCTGAGTTGAAGTGGCTATCCCTCATAAATGTTATTCTACCCTTAGTAGTAATCCCATCCTCAAGAGTCTCTTTAGTTGGGTCATATTCAATAACCCAATCCTTCATTCTAATATCGTCAATAACAACTCTCGGGTCTAATCTGTTATTGGTAATAGCTGTTACAATTAACTTCCAAACAGGAGAAGGGTTAGTGGAGTCTTCAGTACCCCACGTAACCTTTTGACCTGAATTATTAGTGACATTGGAAGAGTAAATAGTTTGAAAGTCTGTAATAACATACCTTGCTCCTGTTATTAAGCTATTCTTACTTATGTAATCATTAAGTAGCGTATATGTTACTTCCAATGGCTTAGCTTGTGGCTTAGCTTCTCCGCCATCTCCGCCATCTCCGCCATCTCCGCCATCTCCGCCATCTCCGCCATAATCAATAATACCTATATTCTTCCTTAACTGTTCTTGCTCTAGTTCGGTTAAACCTCCTAGTAGGTCTTTCTTCTTGAAGTAATTGTTTAAATCATGAATACAGGCATAACGTCTTGTATCTCTCTCTATCGCCATGTTAGTTATTCATTAAGAATTCATATATCCCATCTATCTTGTCAAAGTGTTGACAGGTTTGTATAAAGGCTATTTGATGTAGAATCATGTCATAATTATCTATATAGCCTTTATTTAGTCTGTTAAGGAACTTATTAAAGTCCTTAATCACTTTAAGCTTCAGGTTAGTTATTGCATCCACAACCACCTCCTCCTCCTATAGTATTCTTATCAATCATAACATCTCTACAAATTCCTCCGCACTGAGTAACATCCTCTAACACTCTTTGAGCTTCGTAATACTGTCCCAGCTCAATTAGATATTTAATAATATTGATAGCCATCCATATAATATCTCTATTATAGATTAGTGATTTAACATCATCGAGCCTATTCTTACATCTTCCAGGTAAATCCCCCAAAAGATTCTTACATAGTCTGTAGAAGCATTCGTTAATATGGCATATACAGAACGTATTCTTATCACCTCTGATAATCGTAGTAGTCTTCTCAGTGACAGTAGATGGAGGTATAGCATTCACCTCTAACACCTCTTCTATAGTTACTTCAACAGACTCTTCATCAACATACTTCATAAATACCTCAGACTTGGTATCATAGTAGTAAATAGAGTTATAAGCTGTTAAAGCAGTTGTATTCCTCTCTAACACATAATCCAACCATGCATCAGTGGGTAGTATTATATGTGTAACTTCATATAAACCGTCAATAGGCATTTCCATTTCAGATTCATCAATACAATCTATAACGTGTTCAACAATGTCATACTTCTGTGCTATTTCTTCTCCAGAAGATTTAATACTTGTTATAGCATTAATAGTTACAGTTTGACTATAGGTATAATTACGAGTACTTACTGCAACTTCTCCATCCTCATTTAAGTATTCATCATTGTCTTTCTCTAGCCCAGTGATTGTAATACCGCAGGCTCCCTTCTTACATATTTTAAATACTGAATCCATAATTATACGTTAAAGTCAGCTCTAACTTTAGTTTTGATTTCTCCTACTAGTGTAAGATAGTCTAGGTATTTCTGTCTATCAGTCTGATTATCAGATAATCCTAATACAATACTGTTGGAGCTGTTGATTAAATCAAACTCTTCATCTTGGTCTACATACTGCCTAATAATAGCTTTAATGCATTCTTTATGGTCTGGTTGACCATGTAGATGAACCTGAACATATGTCCACCTTGTCTCTTGTGTTACATCTTCTGTTTCTGGGTCTGTAACATTAACCTCTTTTGATTTAATATCATAGTTATAGTAATATGTACCATTACCTAATTTCTCTATTAAGTCTGGCTGCACATCCATTTCTATTCTTCTTGGTTCTAACATAAGGTCTTATTTTAAAATTTACTGGGAATGAATATCTGGTTAGAGAGTATTCCTACTCTCAAAGTAATAGGATTTATTATTGTTAACTCTAAAACACTTACTATAGCTAACTATATCTACAATATGAATGTACTTGTTATAAAATCTTGAAATATTAGATCCCATCCCAATTAGAGAATCTTAAACCTGTATCTCTTTGAATCTTCCTTAATAGATTCTTAGAATTACAAAACTTTAGCCAACCAAAATATGATTG
>OBKK01000110.1_pt1 | contig 46738 bp, 38 predicted proteins | sample 1503221 | NCBI WGS metagenome assembly OBKK01 (sample SAMN02044683, study PRJEB22538) | human gut metagenome | reverse complement strand
ATAAAAGGACACGTCCTCATGAATGCATTCGTGAAGACCACGCCGCGCAAAGTGTAGTAAGTCGCAAGACACCAATGCAAAGCGGGCTTGGGAGGGAAAATAGTCCAGGACATATTGAAGGCGTTTACTCGACACTGTGTTTGAGGCACACAGAAATCTTGCAACCCGCAGTATCAAAGTCTCGAATATAGTCAACGGTGGATATCCCGGGTGTGATTATATCACCCCTGCGGAGACCTTGTAAGCATTGATTGCTCCCGACTTGGACTCAACCACATGATTATATAGGTCTCTTTGGGGAGCGATACTCATATCGGCGTGGGCTCTGACGTTGTCTGTTCGATTTTGATAGGCAATACAAGAGCCTCAGTGTGCGGAATGGACAACACGACGATTCCACGCTTTTTTGTGTCAACATCTAACTGATTTCTGTCTAGAATAAAGTTAGCACCGATATGAAAATCGATGAATGGACATCAGAAGATGTTCGCAACCAAGGAGGTGGCGAATCTCCTACCTGCGCTGGACTTGCCTCCAACGCCCTCCCCGAAGCTCAAAGCATTATTTCTGCAGAGAGTTCACAAACAGGGGTGTCCACAAGAAATGCACGTTCCGAAACAATGTTTCAACCACAAAAACAAGGGGAAATTCCACATTGGTATGTCTTACGTTGTACATACGGCAGAGAGAAGAAAGCTTACAACTACATGGTATCACAAGGCATTACGGCATTCTACCCTACCATAGAAGTAGTTAAAATGATAAATGGTAAACACAAAATCGTTACTGAGTCCCGTTTGCCCAATATCTTTTTCGCATTCGGTACCGAAAATCAGATCAAAACTTTTGTTTATGACAACGCAAAACTTCCATACCTTCGCTTTTATTACAATCACAAACGCGTAGGCAGTAGGATAGAAAAGAGCCCGATGATAATTCCCAGCTATCAGATGGAAAGTCTAAAAATAATTTGTTCAGCAGATACGAGCAACACTATTGTGTCGCCTGTCAAAGTGGAAAAGTTTGAGAAAGGACAGCTAGTAAGGGTGGTTGAAGGAGAATTTAAGGGAGTAATAGGACGGGTCGCAAGATGGCAAGGTCAACAGAGAGTTGGTGTCGTGGTAGGAGACTTGACGACCGCAATAACGGCATATGTACCTAGTGCATTTTGTCAAAAAACAGACAACATACAAAATCATGGATATAGATAATAAAAGCAAGATCTTTCGAAACGAATCAATGGCGAAAGGAAGGGGTGTCGTTGAACAGATTTGCAACGATGACAAATTGTACATATCGTTTGCAACACAACTAAAACTTATTACTCGTTGAGATATGGAAGAACACTACACATTGGGAACAATCAAATGGTACGACCAGGAAAAAGGCTTTGGCGTTATATCAAGCTCTTTTAGTGAAAACGAGTATTTCGTTCATTATTCAAATCTTGACAAAAACATATATAGAAGTCTACTAACAGAGGGTGTTCCTTTATTGTTCATACCTCATTATGATGAAAAGAGGGAACGACTTGCTGCCCAGAAGATAAAACTGATAGATAATTTCGACTCCATAACAAAAAGCTTAAATTTATGGACAAATCAGAATAATGACAAAATTTCTATTATCACATCACTTGTGTCTTGGTTTCTTAACCACACCCAAGATAGCGAAAAAAATATCAGTAACAATTTTGTCACACTACTTACCAAATATAGTGGTGATGTAGAACATTTGTATAGACTATTATCTGTATTAAAGGAAGCATACAATAAAAAGTACAAATATCTGTATGGTTTTAACAAAATAGAAAATGGACTTGTCGAAAAACTGCCATCATCTGTTATTCATGAAATCAACAAGAATCTAGAATTATCTGACGAAGCCAAGATAGATTATGCTTTTACTCATCAAGAAAAACAGGATGAGGTTATTGAAACCATGCTCTGTGATGTTCGTGAAAAAGAAATATTAGATGCTTTAATAAGTTTTGCAATATGCAAAAATGAATCCAAGATCAGCGACATTTCTAAAGATAAAAGTTATATAACAAAAGCTGACTCTTTAGACTTGGTAGGTAAAGAGTTCATTTCAAAAGTGATTACAATCATAAAAGAGCAAGCAGATGACGAAGTTTTAATAAATCTTTATAAAGATGGCTATTTTACTTCTATTGATTTTGATAAAGTCATGAATAACTTGGACAGTTTTAATGTCCGAGAAATAAGAGATATACTAATATACCAAGATGGCTCTATTCAACAGAAAAAAAACATTTTGTTAGCCAAGGCTAATACAATTGAGTCTTCAGAATACAACGCATTATATACCCTGAAGGAAATTTTCAATTGTGGTAATGAGTTATTATCACAAAATGAATGGCAAACAGTTTTCATTAACTATATAGCAACAAAAGGAGAAACCGTCTATAATCCATTTATGACATGGCTCTATAAGGAGGACAAATATGAGGCATTAGACGAAAATTTCATAGTTTATTACATTAAAGATTTTGAAAATGCCGACATAAAAAGGATAGTCACATCTGATAAAGTTACTAATCCGCAAAGAGAAAAGATTCTTAAGGCAAGTTTCTTCAGACAGCTTACTGAAGAAGCTTCATACCACAAAGTGCAAGAACTTAATGAAAGTATAACCATTGCCAAAGACTGCCTAAATGATTTCATACAGTGGTTTGACATTATCCAATCTACTTTTACACCCGAGCAAAGGATATATGTTTGGGAGCATAAGATGTCAGATAGGTATCCTAAAGAAATCATCGAAGAAAAGCTTAAGAAAGGCGGTGAGAAAGCTTATACCTATTTAGAAGAACTTTATTCTCACAATGTTTTGACAAAGGAAGATGCCAGAGAAACATTAAATGACATTCTTGCGTCTTTTCAAGAAGTTGTGAATCGGTCTTCTTTTTATAACATCCTTTATAGTATTAAAACATTAAACTCCATCGCACCAAAAGCTATTCAAGAAATAGCAAGCAAGAACAATGATTACTATAACGTAATTCTTTGGCATCTATTTTTGTCCGAAGATTTTAAGTTCGATGTCTTAGGGAAATTATTTATTTACTTTAGTCCTGAAGATCAAGTGGTAGTCATAAAGCATCTTTTTATGCTTGCCGAGAAGAAGAAATTAAAATTAACAGTACACATGCTCGACTCCTTGACTAGAGTAGACGCAGACATGTTTAAGTTAATAGCTAAGGAGCAACCTACTATTCCTATTGATTTGTCTTCAGAGATAGTGATTAAGGCTTTGCAAAGTTTGGCTTGTAAAGGTAAGTTTACAACGGATGCAGAAGTGTCGGCTGTCATTTTTAATAATAGCAAATACTGTAAGACGTACAATTTTCATATAGGAAAATACTTTGATATCTGCCAAGGTCGAATGGGCATTAAATCGGAATGGATACAACCTCTTGGTAAAGTCACAAAGAATGGTAATTATTTCAACATTGCCATTTACCCCACCCTTATGGAAACTGCATATTCCAAAAATCATGGCTATTATGAGAGGGGATATCGAAACGGAGCTTTTCAAGAGATGGTTGCAACTGTAAAGCAAATACCTGGACGTAGATGGAATAGTAATGATTCTGTTTGGGAAGTTCCAGAAGCTGAAAAGGATGCCGTTTATCATTTCGCGCTTAAATATAGAGTAGAGATTAGCGGAGAACAAAATTACCACCTTAAAAAAGTCAAAGAGGACAAAGGTTCTGTTCCACGAGGAATTAGATATTGTGAAGGTCGCATAGCACCTACTAAAGATCGATATTCAGGTAAGGATTTCTATTGGTGTAGAAATAGCAAATGTTTCAGAAACTGTGTTGCTGAACATAATAGCACCCAATGGAAAGACTATACCCTACTGGATTTTTGCAAAATTCTTGGATTAAATACGGACTATGATGGTAAAGACGGGATTTGGGTTAATGGGAAATATTTAATTTTCTCGTCAATAATAAATCGAGCCAACTCTATTCTAGAACATTTGAAGTGCCGTGTTTGCGGAGAGATGTTAGAGCCAGCAACAGTATCGAATTATCTAGCCCATGTTGTCACAAGTTTTAAATGCACTAATAAGAATTGCTCTCGGTTCGATCATTCAATATACATATCCAAATGTTTCAATTGGAAATGCAACGGAATAATAGACGGAAGAGATTCCAAATGTTGCCCTAATGGGTGGTTTATCTGTCCAGAGTGTGGTTCATGCTGTTCTAATAGAATTTTTCAACAGCGTATTAATCATAGAAGAGAGCTAGGACTTCCAAGATCTTTATATTTGGAAAGAATGATAAATGAGCAAAGAGGCCATCTCGAAAAACCTAAATATTTCTGTTCCAAATGTGGTGAAGAAATGCAATTGGCAGGTGATAATCTTTATAAGTGTCCGCTATGTGGTATTGAGTATGACAGGAAGAAATATGATTTTATGGACTACAGAACCATGCGGACTATAAAGTCCGGACCAGAATCTTGATTGCAAACAAAAACATATAAAATCGAACATTAATTTTTAATTATATGGAAACATTACCCATTTGGAGAAGACTGTTTGGCAGTGTCATGGATAAGTTGATCATCCTTGTCTTGTTTATCATCATTGGATGCATCTTAAGCCCATACGGATTTTCCGGTGATTTAGGCACCTTTGTCGGAGGCATATTGAAAGACAGTCCGTCTAGCTTTCAATATACAGAGCTTGCTGCGTTGAAACGACATGATGAAACATTAAATCTTAGTCTATTGGACTTCAAAATATGCTTTCTATTCATTCTTGTAAATGTAGTTTATTACCTATTTGGGGAATCTGTCGTTAGAGGCTCCTTTGGTAAAAGAATCTTCGAAGGAATTGTGGCAACTAAGGACGGCAATGCCATTCCTCGGTACAAATATATACTTAGAGCGTTGACATTGGGTGTCCTTATGGCTTTATTCTCATATCTGAGATACATCATAGACATAAGTTATACCATGACCATCGTCCTTTTCTTTATGATACTTGATATTCCTGTCTTGATAAGTAGGAAATCTCTCATCGACATAATAACCAATACCATTTATATTCGGAGGACTAAAGCCCAAGAACAAACGGAAAGACAAACAAATAACGCCGACAAGGGTAAGAGAAAGACACACCGTTTACTCTCGAAAAAAAAGGTATTATTTCTCAAAGCTGGTCTATGCTTTTTTTCGCTGACATTCATCATTCTCTTATTCTTTGTTAGCCCTTTGCCCATTCACAACCTGAAGTATTTTCACAAAATAGATGGTACTGATATCTATACGTTGTCCAAAGGTAAAATTACGACGAGGACTACACCTGTGCTTAATGACAGACGTGGACCAATACCTCACGGTGTCTTTCTGTATGCCATAGAAGGAAATACTGAAGTTGTTACTGATTACGATTATTGGACCAATTATCCACCCAACACAGAAAGTGTTCCCTATTCTATTTCTGTTTATGACGTGTCGTCTTACATTGAGACCTTTCTAGATAAGGAAAGTTATAAGCATCTACTTGAGAATTTCGACAAGAGACTTCAAGGTTATTATGACTTTGACCTCATGCTCCGCAAGAACCCAGCTTGGCATAAATGGTATGGTAGCTTTTACAAATTTCGCTATACTGGAGCAACAAGTTATTTCTTTTACGACGCAAAAACTAAAGAACATGGAACAAGAACCGTATTTTTTGCCAAAAAGAAAGCGTACATATTAGAAGTCAAGGGAGCAGAATACACTTGCGACTTAGCCACCGACAATATAATCAACCAAACGACCACATTGCCTTTGAACGACTATACCATAAGGATTTTATTGGGTATACTGTTGTCTTTTACACTGACAATATTATGTTTTGGAAGCATACTAGGCTTTTACAGAAAGAAATATAAAGCTGATATAATAAACAAAACTGCTAACAAGTTGATAAAGTATAGCACCTACATGACCATAATTTCAGGAGTGCTGTTATTGCTTATTTCTGTTCTGCATACCCTCAATGTAGGAGACAACCCATATTACCCCGACGTACCTTCAACTCTCTGCATCGTAAGTTTGATTTCTGTTTTACTGAACGTAACATTCGTCATTCCTTATATCTATACGAGAAGTTGTAATAGCGATAAATATGATTATCTCATACCCGAGAAGATAAGCAAATGGATGGATAAAAAATTGACCGATGAAAGAGAGAAACGTTCTTTAGTTGCCCTATTCTTCTATCCCCTATATACTGGTTTGCCTTTACCATTAGGTATTGGTATTTTCGGATACATCATTCCTTTTGGAGTTATCTTGTATCTTTCCATACAGATACGCAGTCTGTCAGGTTGGATAAAGGCAGAGGATAAGCAAGGTATAGATAAGAAAAATGTTTTCTGTGATTATTATGTTTTATTAAATTTGACTTTTGAAGCAACCCAAGAGGACATTGACAAGGCATTCAATGCGCATTTAGCCAAATATAACGCAGACTCAAATAATCCATTATATGGAAAAGATTACTTATCTGAATTGAGGGAGGCATATGCGGTTCTTTCATCTTCAAACCAACTCCATCCTCAGTACGATAATGAATATCAACTCTACAAGCAAAGTAACTTAGTGAATTATGAATTTGAAAATAAGCAATTGGAAATGAGCATCAAAAAAATTCGAACGAAGTTATATGGGACTAGCAAGACCAAAAAAACTTTGAATGTTATTACTCTTTCCTTTTTAATACTGTGGATGCTTGTTTTTATCGTCCTATGTATATTTGATGTTATTCCACTATCCGATTGGCTAAATTTTGAAAACAACGATAATTATTATGGCCCTTCAGATTTCTGAGCTACAAGATAACAGGTGACAAAACGAAAGGGCACATAGTCCTTGACTTTACGCTTAACTCCGTTTTCTAAGCCTATCATTTTCGTGAGGTCACGAAAATGATAGGCCACGTTGTTATTCTGTGACTTACATGACTCCATTGCCCTGCTTATAGCTATAGTAAAATTCTCCCAACGTGCATATCTGCTGAAAACGGAAGATATCCACCCACCCAAAACGGGGAAATCCGTTCACTTATCCAGCTCTTTAGGCGAAAGGAATTGCAAAACGAGACTTTTCTCTAGAGTACCGAACCGATATCATTCCATCTACAGTTCTTCAAGCTATTCCTTGTCGAAGTACTTTACACATGGCTCATAAACGTATTGAACAGACAACATGGTGCTGATGAGGAAGTTAGGGGATTGTTTGAGTTCAGAGAGCCCACAGTGGCAATAGAACTTACGCTCATTGTCTATGAACAATCGGCATCACAGGGCGGGTCCGCCCTGTGATGCCCTGTCACCGTCTTAACGTTTTAACGTTTAATGTTTTCGAAAACGGTTACGCGTTGCCGCAAATATTCATAAGGCTATCTATCGTTTTGTCCAAGGGCTCTTTATACAAAAGGCCCTCAATGTATTCGGCCGGAATGGATGAATACCCATATTTCGCTCCAAGTACGGCACACGCCACTGCCGCATTGGTATCAGCATCGCCTCCCGCATTCACCACAGCAAGGAGCCCCTCAACAAATGAAGCAGCATGCCAGTAAGCCCAAAGAGCCACGGACAATGTGACTAAGGTATAGCCCATGTGGTCATAATTTACCAAATCCTTGACATCGGATTCATCCCACGCTTTGTCCACATAGTCGCAGATCTCTACATCATACGACAGTGCCAAACTTCTTATTTGAAGAAATGTCGGAGGTTGCATACCATAAACCAATGCGTGTATAAGTTCGGACACTATCACGCACGAACCGACACATCTAGGATCGTAATGGGTGAGCCGACAGATCTGCTCTGCACAAGTCCTGACTTCCTTCGGGAAAAGTCCAACGACAGATGTACGCATCAAGCCACCATTAGCCGCAGATTGATAATTGCTCATCTTCCAAATCATGTAAGAGACCTCAAACGGCTTCTCCGTATAGTCTCTCGCCATCAAGACCTTATAGGTATGCTCACCAATACCCATAGGGATGCCGTCGGCCCATTTCTTGAAGTGCTGGGCAATATTTCTAAAATTAACACCTTGGTCCTCTATGACTGCGTCAGCAATGCACAGCATCATGTCTGTATCATCAGTCCAATCGCCAATTTTCCATCGCTTCCGATGTCTGTCCTGGTATATCTGCTCATAGTGTTGTAGTCCATGAGGATATTTCCAAGCAATATCCTCATCTATCATGAATTCCGTTCCCAATCCGAGCGCGTCACCTATGGCTTGACCATAAAGGCAACCTCTAAATCTGTCAATCGTTCTCTGCTCCATAGCCGTATGAATCTAAATGTCGACATAGTTGATGAAAGCGAGTCCCACCGTGAAGCTTTTTTGCTTTCATTGCCTTTTTCTTATATGTAATGGAGTTGGATGGCATTGAAGCCGTTGTCGACACTTTTTCTATTTACCAATGCAAAGATACTTATAAATACTGAAACATGGCTTCTTGATCAAAAAAACTTTGAAAGAAGCGAGAATCTCGGCTTTTATTTGTACCTTCGCCCTGCGATTCAGGATTTCACGGTGTTTGCTCTCACGACACCAAGGCATGTGAATTACCGGATAGGATCATGTTCAGAGCAATCATTTGCTGCCCAGACAGGCATAGGAAAGGCCTGATGGTAGAGTTTAGGTAACAAGGATAATAAAATGAAAATAAAGAATCTATTTTTGCTGGCATCCCTGGCCATGGTGATGCCAACGACAGCGCAAACTCCTCAGGAGGATTTCAAGCGAGACATCACGCTCTCGGGTAGTAACTATGTGGCTTATCGTGGCCCGCAGAAGGAACTGACTCCTGCGCCCAAGGGATATAAGCCCTTCTATCTGAGCCACTATGGTCGCCATGGTTCCCGCTATATGATTGGCAAGGAGGCTTACGACGTGCCTTACTTTGCTCTGCTGAAGGCGAAGCAGGAGGGCAAGCTCACGGCCAAGGGCGAAGAGACACTGGCAAAGGTGAAATTGCTTCGCGAGGAGGCAAGAGGACGCGACGGCGAGTTGACTCCGCTCGGAGCACTTCAGCACCAGGGGATAACCAAGCGAATGATGGAAAGATTTCCTGAGATCTTTGCTGGCGAGACCAATATTGAGGCACGAAGTACGGTAGTGATCCGATGCATCCTCTCCATGGAGAACGGTTTGCAGCAGATGCTCCGCATGAATCCGAAGCTCCATATCTTCCATGATGCCAGCGAGCACGACATGTACTATATGAATCATGGCGACAGATATCTTGACAGCCTGAAGAACTCGGTGGGCAGAAGGGTTGTGCAGGAGGAGTTTCTCAAGAAGCACGCCTGCTACAGCCGCGTGATGCAGGAGCTTTTCAACGACCCTGTGTGGGTGAGACAGAACATCGACCAGAGTGATCTGAACAGAAAACTATACGAGATGGCCAGTTCCATCCAGGGCACGGAGTTGAGGGGCAAGGTCTCTCTGTATGATCTCTTCAACGAGGAAGAATTGTATCAGAATTGGGTTGCCTCCAACGCCTGGTGGCAAATGAGCTTCGGCTATTCTCCCTATACGGGCAATGTTCAGCCTTTCTCTCAGCGCAACCTTCTGATGGATATTATCGAGAAGGCTGACAGCTGCATCGCCCTTCAGCACCCTGGAGCCACCTTGCGATATGGTCACGACTCGATGGTCACTCCGCTCACCTGCCTTTTGGACCTGAACGGTTATGGCGAGGAGATCAAGGATCCGGAGAGAATCTCCTCTCAATGGTTTGACTACAAGATCACCCCGATGGCCACCAACCTTCAGTTTGTGTTCTATCGCAACAAGGCGAACGATATTCTGGTGAAGGTCTTGCTTTGCGAGGACGAGGCTACGCTCCCCATCAAGAGCGACGTAGAGCCTTACTACCACTGGAACGACTTCAAGGCTTATTGTCTGGAGAAACTGAAGGAGTAAAAGAATTAAGCGGCTTAAAAACAAGCGGCTTAAGAAATAAAAGAGAGAAGCCTTTGGCTCGTTTGCCATAAGTAGTAGTCATACTACCGACATGGAAAACGGGCCAAAGGCTTCTTTCTAAAAGACTAAAAACCAAGCACGCACCGGCGCCCCGCCCAAGAGACGAATTGTCTCCCGGCGCTTAGGCATACGAATGCATACCCGTCATGAAATAGTTGACACCGAAGTAGGTGATGACGACGGCCAAGAAGGCTGCCAAGACATAGATATGGTAGCGTCGAGGACGGCCCGCCTTGACGATCGGCGTCTGGTGGAGAGGGACTGCGTAGATCATCAGCAGGATGAGGGCCCAGGTCTCTTTGGGGTCCCATGACCAATAGGCTCCCCACGACACATTGGCCCATACGGCACCGACAAAAATGCCAATGGCGAGCAGGGCGACCGCCGGATAGAGCAGGAAGCGCGAGAGGGCCGTGAGGCGCATCAGCAGGTCGCCGTCCTTTAGCAGCAGACAGCGCAGGGCGATCAGCGCTATAAGGGCAAAGAGGGCATAGGAGAGCATGACCACGGCCACATGGATGGACAAGAGCGGCGACTGGAGCACGGGCATCAGTTGGGTGATCTGAGGACTGCCCACGGCTATCATTGACACCAGCAGGCAGAGGGTGGAGACAAGCGTGCCCAAGACCTTGAGAATCGGCATTCTCCCGGCCATCAGGAGGGACAGAAGGAGGGTGGCCCACGACATGAACAGCATGGTCTCAAATCCGTTGCTCAAAGGGATGTGACCGCTGATGTACCAGCGAAGGGCGAGAAGCAGGGTGAGGTACAGGGCGAGGAACACGCAGAACAAGGTATGGAGACGGCTCAGCCACTTGGCCTCCTTGCCACAAAAGGCGATGACGCAGAACAACAAGCTCAGGGCAAGGCTGAAGAAGACCACAGCGCGCTGGGACTGCAAGGTATTGTAGAGCACCTCGGCTTTGAGAGAGAAAGGAGAGGGCAGCACCTGGCCGGCTTTCTCCTTCTGGAAGAGTTTGATCTTGGCAATCATGGTCTTTGCGCCATCGACATCGTTGGCCAAGATCGACTTGACGAGATAGTCCATGGCGTGATTGACAAACTGAAACTCTGCCTCGGGAATGCCCCTCGGGAGCTGCGTGCTGCCTGGGGTGTACCATTTCAGCCCACCCTGAGAAGGGAGCGGAAAGAGATGGAGCATCTCACCATTGTAGAACATCGTGACGACCTGCACCTTCTCGTCCACCTCGCGAAGGGCCTTGCGCTGCGCATCGGAGAGCGTACTGTCCCCTACTCTGTCCTTGAGTTTATACTCATGCTGCGAGGTATAGAAATCGTTGACCGAAGCCCACTCGCCCTCTATGCCAAGCAGCTTCTGCACCTCCTGGCTCTTCACCCGAATGATCGGTTGCGCCTCCCATTCCGTATAGAATATCATCCAGCTCAGGAAGATCTCATTGGCAGAGAGGCCCTCCCAGGTGCTCTTGCCACACAATTTGGTGACAAACTCCGTAGCGGCAGTATTCAGCGGACAGATGCGGCCGTTGTAGAGCACAGCGACGCGCCCCATCGCGTCGGCTACTTCGCTGTTGACAGGCGTGACGGAAGGTTTGGCTACAACGGAGGAGGTGGAGAGAAGGAAGAAAAACAGGACCACGGCTCCCTTGGTAGCGACGCGATAGAGCTGGCGGATCCGCGTATGGCGCGAGACCATCGTCCATAGCAGTGCGACGAGCAGCAACAGATAGCCCATGTAGGTCACGGCAATGCCGTAGGGATCATAGGACACGAGCAGCGTCGTGCCACGGAGGTCGGCGTCGTAGGACGACTGATAGAAGCGGTAGCCAGAAACCTGGCCGATATGGTTCATGGAGACCGCCAGATGCTCCGTCTTGTCGCCTTTCTCAGCCACGATGTCGGACTGATAGTCCATGACGGCATTGGTGCCGGGATAGTAGTGGACCTTGAAATCGGAGAGGGTCAAGGAGAACGGAAGGTCGGTTGCTGCCCCATGCTGGTCCACATAGCTCGCCACACTGGCTCCTTGCTGCAGATGGATGGTGCCATCATGGGAAAAGAGATGGGTGACGAAGGCGCCCATGAGTATGAGCAACAAGGCAAGGTGGAGCAACAGCACGGCCATGCGCTTATGCAACCGGGCTTTGACGATGTAATATACGGACAGGAGGGCAAGTAGCACCCATAGTGCCACGAACCACCCCGTGCCATAGATGTGCTCCTTGGCGAAGCCGACGCCTTGGAGCTTTTCCACAATAGTGGCAATCCCCATACACACCAAGAGAAGTGTGTACAGGGAAGCCATAAAATAATTGATCAATCTATTATTCACGTTGGATTACGCTATTGTATCAAACGGACTCGATGAAGAAGACGATCTGGTCGCGCTGCGTCTTGGAGAGTGCGCGGAACTTTTTGACACATTCATAGGCATCGCTCTTGCCGCCCTCAGCGGTGCAACCATGCCACATAATGGCCTCGATGACGTTGCGTGCACGACAGTCGTGCAAGCGCTCCGTACCCGATCCACACTTGCTGGCCAGTCCACGTCCCCAAAGAGGTGTGGTGCGACACCAGCCTGTGCGGATATCGTTCTTCATGAAAAGACGGTGCTGCACCATGTCGGTGTAGGGCCATATCTTCTGATAGGGATAGCGGGGCATGTCGGCATTGGAGAAGAGGCGGTTCGGATCGCGAATCTCGTCGCTTCCCGTGGTCCACGACGGGCGGTGACAGTTGGCACAGCCGATCTGGGAGAAGAGGGCCTTGCCCGCCTTGAAGTCTTCGGTAGTGGTGTTGCGGGCCGCAGGCACAGCCAGTCCGCGATGCCAGATCATGAGGTTCTTATACTGCTCCTGCGTCATCTCGGCATCCAACTTCTTGCTGGTCAGATAGGTCTTGATGTCGCTTGCCAAGTCGCCCGTATGCCACTCCGGATGCTTCTTCTCCGGGTCGATACGGTTGATGTATTCCGTGAAGCCAGCCTGGACCTCAGGGTCCTGCGAGGACTTCTCGGCATAGTACTTGCCAGCGAGGTCGAGATAGTGGTAGCGGCGGTCAGGACGCGTCACGTTGGTGATGTTCCAGATGGCATTGGCGCCAGCACCGTCGAGCACAGGACCACGACTCAAGGCATAGGTGAAGCGGCGCACATACTTCGTGCCATCACCTTGCAAGCTGTTGCTGTAGTAGCTCTTCCACGTATTGGCGGCCTGATCCCACATGGCGGGGTTGAGCGTGACGTAAGGCGACTCGGCCTGCCATTGCGCCGTGATGTCTTCGTCGGTAATGGCATCGAGCAAGCCCGTGCCATAGATGCCGATGGTGGACTCTAGACGGATGGCGATGTTGTCGTCATACTCTGCTGGCGTGATCTCCACATCCTTGCCATTGCGCTGCACATAGACGGGAGCATAGTAGGCAGAGGCAGGGATCGTCACATCGGGATAAGTGAGGTCGTAGGTCTCACCATCGTCAAACTTGTTTCCCCACTCGTCCGTGTAGTGCTTCCAGTCTATCCGGATCTGCGATTCGTCGATCGGGGCCTTGAAAGGCTTCACGGCCGCGGTCTGAGGCATACCAGCCACCGAGCGGATGTAGGCATTGGTCTGCTTGTCGTAGATGACGAGGAGGTAGCCATTGCGCTCCTGGGTGGCCGAATAGGCATTCTGGCGCGCACCATGGCCATAGCCAGGGTGGCAGTAGTTGCATCCAGGGCGCACATACACTGGGCCCAAGCCGCGGAAGGCTCCCGTGGTGTTGGTGTTGAAGTCTTTCTCGAAGAGATACTCACCCTCGTTGAAGGCCGTCACCATACCCGCGTTCTCCACAGCCAGGGAAGGCTGCTTGTAGGCGGTGGAGGAGTTGTTGGTCGTGGTGCCCAACTGACCTCCGGTGAAGTAATCTTCCGGATAGTCTATCTTGGTTCCATCGCCAATCTCCCACGAAAGGGCATCGGACGTATCGTCGGAGCAAGAGGCGATAGCCATGGCACCCAGCAGGAGGCAGAGATAATGGTTATATCTTAATTTCATGTATCTTATTTCTTGATGTTCTTGATGTTCTTGTAGAGGATCTCTGCCTGGTCGCAGAGGGCCGTATAGGTCTTGACGATGACGTTATCGACGTAGTTGGCGTTGATTACCTTGCACTGCGCCTCCACGGCCTGGTTGCCGGCATAGGTCTTGAGCGTAGCGCCCAATGCCTCCAGCGAGCCGTCCAACTCTTCCAGAGCATCGATGGCCTTCTTGGCAGAGGCGTCGGTATAGTTGAGGGCAAACGGACTCTTCATGGCCTTGATACTACTGAGGGCCGCATCCATCTTGCTCTGCACGGTCTGTGCCTGGGTTTTGAGGGTGGCGTTGCCCGCATTGAGGCAGAAGTAGATGAGCGACTTGTCGTTGGGCGTGGTGGCATCGACTGCTCCATACAGGGCACTCTTGCAACCGGCTATGTTGTCATAGAAATCCACGATGCTGTTGTAGGCGTATGGCGACTCGATGTAGGAGTCGTCCTGGCCCGACCATGGCAGACCGATCTTCGAGCCAGCCACCTCGCCGATGATGTCGCGGGCACCTTCGATGATCTGGATGGTGGCGTCGAGGTTGCTGGAATAATCGGTTGAGGGAGTGTTCTTGAACAGACCGCCGAAGTCCTTGTAACTGAGTCCCTCGCTGCTCACATTGCCATCGTCCTGCAACTTGTTGTGGGTCTTCAGATAGTTGAGAGTCTCATTGTATCGGGTGCCACTCTTGGCTCCCTCCCACGTGGTCTGCAGCACACAAGTGGCCTGATAGAGGTCCTTGGCCACGGCGCACACATACTGATACTCCAGGTCGGTGAGCTGACTGATGTCGCGCGGATTGCCCTGACGGAAGAGCACATACTCAATACCGTGATAGCCCAGCAGGCCCGAGTTGAGGAGTCGGACTTTGTTCTCGATGTCCGACATGATGCTCTGGTCGCGCAGCACATTGGCAAGGGCGGCTTGATCTACAGGCCAGGTGTCGGTGTGGGGATCGATGGAGTATTCGTCGGCAGCACCAAAGAGGAAGGCCTCCGACTTCTCCCAGTGGGCACGGGCCACGCGCCATTGCTTGCAAGCCGCATTAAGCGCCTCCTGACTACCTGTCACCACTTCGGTCTTCACGTCGTCCTCTGAGGAGCAAGAGGCCATGAAGCCACATGCTCCAATGCCCAGCATGAGGGCAAAAGAATAGTTCTTGAAATTCTTCATTTTTTATCTTTTTTGTTTGGATATTACTTTACTTGAGGAACCACTCCTTTTACTTAAGGAACCATCCCTGATAGGCAATGCTCAAGCTGATACTTGGCTCATTGTTGAACGGCTGGACGTACAAGGGACTGTCGCTGCTCAGTCCTTTGTTGTTGGGCTTCTTGAAGGCGCGATAGGCGTACTCACCCTTGATGACGATCTGCTTGATGGGGTGGTAATTGAAGCCCACGGTTGTAATATAGGGAGCGCAATGACGGTACTGGCTCTTGTACGTGCCTGCCACCATCGAGTCGTAATGGTCGAAACGGCCGAAAAGGTACAGTTTCTGTCGGTCTCTCAGTCCTTGGATCTGCGAGAAGAGATTATAGCCAGCCTCGATACTGTAGGCCAAGGCGTTGCTGCCAATATTGGTGTTGTGGAAGGGGTTGCCGTCCTGGTACTTATGGTGTGTGGAGTTGGCCTTGTTGTAGGTCGAGATGCGATCAGCATCGGAAAGGTGGGCATAGACCACGCTGCCTCGCACAATCCAGTTCCATCGGTTGAGTTGGAAATCGCCCGAAATGATCGAGAGTGCGCCTTTGACATCATCATAGGTGGCGCCAGGATCCTTGATAGAGTTGCGAAACGTATGACCATAATAGCCACTTACGCCCACACGAAGGCCCTTGACGGAGTAGTTGTCGACGCGTGCGGCCAGGGCGTAGGTGTTGGCTACCTTGAACTCGTAGGGGCTGGTAGCACCTGGGTGGACGAAGTTCTCGCCCGTGAAGCTCTCGGAGTTCAAACCAGAAAGGAACTGCATTTCGTATCGCCAGTCCTTGACACGTCCCCAGAACGAGACACCCAGCTGATGCCAAGTGTTGGGCAGGATAGCGGCTTCGCCCTCCGGACGATAACAGGTGAAGAAGTTCAGGGGCTCGTGGTGGGCATTGGAATAGCCCACTGGCACGATGATCTCACCAGCCTTGACGTTGAACATTCCCTTCCAGAAAGCCTTGTTCAACCAAAACTGCTCGAGCGCCACCTCGCCACCTTTCTCCGTCTCGGCCTCATACTCGCCCGACTCTTCCGCTTCTACTTCCACGGCCGTCTCGTTGCCGCCGTGCTCAAACTCCACCTCGGTGCCAAACGTCCAACCGTGGCCAAAATCATAGCCCAAGTTGAACGTGACATGGGGAAGGTCAAAGCGCCCGTGGCTATTGTCGTCCTTGTAGCGTGCGGGGGCATTGTATCTGTTGAAACTCTGACTATAGAAATTTCGGGACATCACCGCTTCGCCATAACCTCCAAGGCTCAAACGGGAGAGGGCTTTCTCTACTTTGCTCATACGGACGGTGTCGACCACCTGCCTTGTGGCTCCCGTCACAGCATCCACAGACTGTGCCATACATACGGTTGCACTGGCTGCACACACCACGATGGACATTACTTTTCTAAACATAATTTGTGGTTTATTCTTTTTTGGGTGCAAAGGTATGGGTTAGTTGACGGGAGCACAATACTCAAAAATGGTGATCTTAGTACACCAATTCGCTACACGCGTACTCAATTCGCGTGAGTTGCTCTTCACGCATCACGAGGAGAAACCTACCGTGCTGAGCACGCGAGCAAGCATCCTTGCCCAAGGATAATCGAGTTTGAGGAGGCAAAAGAGTTTGGCCCTGAGCTGAACAGCAAAGGCGCTTAACAATGATTAACTTGACAGGCGTGCTTTCCTCGATTATTATTTGTAAATTTGCAAATGGAATAATTTCTCTCAAGAGATTGATTTCCATATTTTTGATGGTTAAATTAGCGTTTGCTATTCGGTCATGCACATTGGAACGTAGGAAACTTCAATAAAAAGCAGGAATACCGACAAATAGTAAACGTCCACTATAGCGTGGGCGTTACTTGTCGTTTTCCTCAGCTTTTCCTACGGCTGCAATGTGGACAGGTTTCGTCCACGTGTCTTGTATCCGTAGGAAGTGTAGAAAATGATGGCTTCGCAATAAATCTATCAAGCTAACTAATTTAATAACATTAAAAGCTTTGCTATCGGCATGACGGGCACAACATCATGAAAAAGTTACATTTTTCTTCAATGGCGATACTCTTCGCTTTGTTTGCAATGGTATCTTTCACCACTTGCTCATCTGATGACGATGAAACACCATCGACAGAGGACATCAAAACCAATATTATTGGTAAGTGGCAACTTGCCCACGTCTCTGGATGGCAATATGATAATACCGAAGATGATCTTATCAAAGTTGACCAAGATATTCCAGAGAAGCAAGGTAAGCGTTTGCTATTTAAAGGTGATGGTACCTATAAAAAATATTGGTATTCGGGAAATTCCGGATGGTACTCCTCAGGTTACACTTGTAATAAGTATGAGGTTTCTGGAAATAAAATAATCCTTTATACTTCTAGCGGAACTATTGAAGAGACAGTTAATGTAGTTTTGATTAAAGGCGATGTTGTAATTTTCGAAACGACTTTGGAAGAAGGACCACAATACAAACAACGAATAACTTACAAGCGGATAAACTAATTAAGAAGTAGGCTACCCAATTTGCCATGCCCTCTTTTTGCATATTTTTGTACTAAATAGCTGACATACAATAGTCAATTATCTTAGAATACATAAAATGCAAAGAGGGCACAAATTGCAGAATGATTTTCAACCTTCAGTTCTTTCTAATCAGCAGCATAGCGAATAAAATCTTATTAAAGTTGGGTACGTACGAATGGAACAACCTCTTGTTAATGTTAAACAGCGAATGAATACAGAGAATATCCACCCCAAACGGGAGTATCCATTCACTTTTCTGATTCTTGGCTCTGGCTACTTGCATAGGGTCGCTTATTAGAACGATGTTAGGACAGTAGGCAAGCCTCTCTGTCCTAACATCTCTAGTTTTGTCCTCTCAAACTTCGATGCAGTCCACGGAACTACGGAGCCCACGGAAACTTTAATCCAAGTTTGACACCTCTGTATAGATTTTTCTTGCTATCCAGCGTTTTACGATTTTCATTTGCGCCGCTGTGTACTACATACTTTGGGGGATTTTGATTTTCCCGAATGGCATTTCCTTGTACTTCAGCCGTTCGTAAATATCATCCACAGACTTGTTCGGTTCGCTGCAAAGTCTCATTTGGACCTTCTCCCCAAGAGTATTCGTGGCCTCCGTGATGTCAGTCTTCTGCGTTGACAGCCTTCGTACTATCTCTGTTCAAAAGCATGTCTCACCTGTCAGCTTGAGTTTGTAGCAGTTCGTGTTAACGATCCAGTATGAGAGTAGTCCCAGGAAGAGGTGGGCATCCGACCGATCGTCTTTCTTGTGATGCATCGGCCGAAGGTTCAAGTCCGTCTTCAACTGACGGTTCGGGTATTCGATTTCACGGGTGAGATTGAAATAGTCCCATGTGGTCTTCTCGTCAAAATCGGGCACGTCTGTCCTCAGGAAAAAGATGCCGTTCCGTCTGTCCACATTCTCCGGCACTGCGATACGCCAGAGTATGTACGCCATGCTCCTTGGATTCTTCGAGGCATCCAGTATATAGTCGATGACATAGTACTTGGAGATGGACGGATATTTTTGTCTTGCTCTTCCTACACGCTCAATAACCTTCCCGTAGGCCTTCGTGCCGTTTTTCTTCAAGAAGAAGTCCTTCGCCTTTTGGAATTTCTCCTCGAAGCGTTCCTTGAATTTGCGGTTCATTGACTTCGCCTTGAGTCTTTCCGCATCGGGAGCTCTTCACCACAGAGAGAGATAATAACAAGCTGAAATTGAAAAACAAAATGATAAATGCTGATTATTCGAAAAGATTTTGTAAATTTGCAAATGGAATAATTTCTCTCAAGAGATTGATTTCCATATTTTTGATGGTTAAATTAGCGTTTGCTATTCGGTCATGCACATTGGAACGTAGGAAACTTCAATAAAAAGCAGGAATACCGACAAATAGTAAACGTCCACTATAGCGTGGGCGTTACTTGTCGTTTTCCTCAGCTTTTCCTACGGCTGCAATGTGGACAGGTTTCGTCCACGTGTCTTGTATCCGTAGGAAGTGTAGAAAATGATGGCTTCGCAATAAATCTATCAAGCTAACTAATTTAATAACATTAAAAGCTTTGCTATCGGCATGACGGGCACAACATCATGAAAAAGTTACATTTTTCTTCAATGGCGATACTCTTCGCTTTGTTTGCAATGGTATCTTTCACCGCTTGCTCATCTGATGACGATGAAACACCGTCGACAGAGGACATCAAGACCAATATTATTGGTATGTGGCAATGGACCCACGTCTCTGGATGGGATTATGATGATAGCGGAGAGGATTTTCTTATCAAAGTTGATCAAGATGTTCCTGAGGCGGACAGTAAACGCTGGCTATTTAAAGGTGATGGAACATGTAAAGAATATTATTCGGATAATGATAGGTGGCATTTTGATGGCACTTGTAAGTATGAGGTTTCTGGAAATAAAATTATCCTTTATGATTCTAATGGAGATATTGACGGGACTGCTAATGTAGTGTCGATTAAAGGTGACATTGCTATTTTCGAGGAGACTTTGGAAGAGGGGGCGCAATACAAACGGCGAACAACTTACAAGCGAGTATACTAATTAGAGTGGCGCAGGGAAAATCCTCCGAGGATAGCCCCTGCGCTACTAACCAAACATCTTAGCACAACGGAACATGAAGAAAGGCAGCTCGCAGACTCCATCACCTGCGTTACCCCCTATTTTTGAATTGAACGACTCGGCAGATGCATTGGTGAGCCTGTTGTTGAAGTAGTTTTCGGCCCAAACTCCTCATTCTTGCGCTTGGGCGGACGGCCTATGCGCTTGCCGTTCTTGCCCTTGTATCTCGTCCTGCCTTCTCTACGATCAAAATGCTCAACTCATACAAGCCGTACATAGGAATCATCACCATAAAACAAGTGAACAAATCGGGTGGTGTGATTACCGCAGCAATAATACCGATCAAAACAAAAGCATGGCGACGATATTGTCTCATAAAACTAGCTTCCAACACTCCCATCTTAGCCAAAAAGAAAGAAAGCACGGGCAACTGAAACACCAAACCCATCATCAGCGTTAGTGTAACAAAAGTGGAGATATAGGACGAGAGGTTTATTTGATTGACCACATCTGCAGCCACCTGATACGTTCCTAAGAAACGCAAGGCGAAAGGAAATAAAACATAATAGCTCATCAAGACACCTAGCACAAACAAGAAGAAAATGGCTATAGCCACTGATACAGAGTAGCGACGCTCATTCTCATACAATGCCGGAGCTATATAACGATAGAGTTCTACTACTATATATGGCGAGACAAACAACAACGACAAGTATAAAGAGGTAGATACATGCGTCATAAACTGACTGGATAATTCCGTATTGATCAGTCGTATTTCATAAGGGTCAAAATGAAAATCAAGCCCTATAGCACGCGCCGCATCTTCTATGACAGAATAGGTAATGAAATGGTTGCTGGCAGGGGCCAGCAACAAGTCGAAGGTCGTGTCTTTTGCACAAAAGATAACAACACCCAAGCAGACTGTAATGCCAATGACACGGAAGAGCATCTTGCGAAACACCTCAAGATGCTCTCCGAATGTCATTAAATGCTCATGCTGATTATTCTCCATTTTCCTATCTTTAGGACTGGGATTCACCTGTGGTACCCTTTACTTGCTCAGATTTCTGGTCCACAGGGTTCGATTGATGACAAGCATGGTCGTCAGCTTCATCAGGCTCTGATATTTCTTTCATTCCGTCCTTAAAGCTGCGTACGCCTTGTCCCAATCCCTTCATCATCTCTGGCAGCTTCTTGCCACCAAAGAGCAGCAAGACCAAAGCTGCAATAAGCAGCAGCTCCGACGTGCCTATCATCAACAACATATTGCTCATACGCTTCCTTCTACCAAACAGATTTCACAAGTATCGAAATTAATCTCCCAGTGACCATTCGCTTCGCTTTCCCACTGATATTTTTCAGCCATGCGATCCCACCAAGACTGAAACTTCACACCAGTTTCCCCAAGGTCTTTCACCAACTTTTCATACAACTCCGAATTATCCGCAGTCAAAATTTTAGACAACTCGCGCAATCCATTGCGACGTTCAAACAACCGCAGAATTTCATTCTTTTCATCGGTCGTCACCTGACCTATTATTTTCTTCGTTTCCATATCAATTTACATTATTAGTTTCAAATCTTCTTTTACATCAAACGGATCGAGATATGTAATCTCCTTTATGTCTTCTCGCTCTGGAAGAAAGCGCCCATGCTTACGGATTGCATTCAACAAATCACGACTAGCGTTGCGTTCTAAATGAGCCACCACACATTGCTCATGACTCGGCGTATTCACCTCGTAAGTCGTTTTACGGTTCAACCAAATACAACGCTTACATTGATACGCATCACAACCACGACAAAGTGGCGCATGGTCGAGTTTGTAGAGTTGGGGGTTTTTGACTTCCAAACCTTGGGACAAATCACCCACCGACCCATTGAGTTTACCAATCACATCCTCCTCGTTTGTAAGATAGAATGCTGGACAGACATAAAACTTCCCGTCGGGTGCCAAAGTGATGGTCGTGTCTCCAGCACCACAGTTGTTCATTTTATCAAGCATCATCCGATCGGTCAAGAGGTTCAGTTGAACGGATTTACCTGCTACGTAGAGTTTCTCTACTTCTATAGCTAACGCATGAAGAACGTTGGCATAAGAATGGAAATCCTCTTCTGCGAACTCCTCTATATCCGTTAGGACCACATTCAGTCGCTCCACCGTATTAAGCAAGGCACATAGGGTGTCAACATGGGAGTACAAACTCTGCCTATCCGTACGTACCACATACGAAACACCCTGCTTGTAGCTATAACCTATTACTTGCTTCCAACCTTCAAACACAACCACCTCTGCCTCAACACCCATGCCTGCGGGCTTGATATCAGTGTGGTCGATGCTATCTATCACCTCTTGATAGCCGGAGGGTAATTCGTAGGACGGATAGACAAACTGAATGTTAAGATTTTCCTTCATTGCATAGATGATAGCAGCCTTCAATGTCTCAAGCGGCATGAGGTTTCTCTCCTTTTTACCATTGCAATAATGACAGAAAGAGACCGACGTATCATCTAATAAAATTATGATATATTGCGTCATCTTTCACCTCCTTCCATTTCCAGTTTACGATAAAGTTTGTTCCAATAATAGTTATTCGCTCTAACTCTTGCCTTGTGCATTTTACAAATAGCAGTGGCTCGTTGATAAACTGTCGGTGTGTCAGCAGCATCATAGTTCTCTCCTTGACACCAAGCACAACCATCAGCTACCTCGCAATCAATACACTCCTGGGATGACTGGGTGCATCGATCCAAAGTCAAGAATGGACGAAGCTTATTCTTGTCTATTCCATCGCGAACGTTTCCTATAATCCATGCCTTCTTGTTGCGAAGTGAATATTGAGCGAAACGAGTGCAAGGGTAGAAATTGCCTTCCGCATCCACAGCCAGCATCATGCCCGCACCGCACCAGTTTTGGTTCTGATATTGGCAGTCCATCGGCTTGCCGATATGCTCCACAAAGAACGAGCAAGCATAATCTTGATAATACCCTCCGTCTATAATCGCATCAGCCAACTGCACAAGTTGATTTTCAAAGAGGACATCATCGCCTTCTTTCCACACTCTCTCAAAAACACAGTTGATATTCACCTCATGAATTCCCAAAGAATAGAGATGAAGAACACTTTCCTTGATATAAGGAATGTCAGCACTACTGATGGTCACCTTGGTACTAGCCCCAGGAAACTGCTCCAACCATAGAGGAATATTTTTCACCACATCCTCATAAGAACCTTGCTCCTCTTCTGGCTTCGGCACAACACCAGCCTCCATTTCTTTGGTTTTCCAAATGCGGTTGAGGTCATGCTTGCGCTTCGTTCCATCAATGGTGATACCAATACTCAAGTGATCACGGTTCTTTTTGATAAACCGCTGCACCTTTTCTGTCCCATAGTTGATACCATTCGTGGAGAATGAGAAGCGATACGAATTGAACCAATGATGATTCCGACGGTACATCTCGACTTTGAGGTAATCGCAAATCTTATCGACCAAGTCTATCTCCAAGAAAGGCTCGCCACCGATGAAATCCCAAACCACACTTTCTTGTCCCATGTCTTGCTCATGGTCGAGAATATAATCAATGGCAGCCTTTGCTACCTCCCAGGTCATTCGTTCTTTCGAGTTTTTACCTACTAGGTAACAATACTTACAGGCAAGTTGGCAATCTTTGGTGACAATGAAGGTAATACTCTTTGAGCAACTTTCTTGCCATGCAGTTTCTAATTCCTTTATATTCATCGCCTATAAGCCACTTTAGAACATGAGATACTGCAATTTGTCGTACATAGCCTACTGCATCTCCCTTTACAAGTAGAAGAGCAAGAGCTACCACCACAACTTCCAGTACAAGATCCTGTACAATTAGTACAACCATTATAGCACTTTGCAGTACAACCCGAGCATCCGTTGTCTTTACCATGAGCAGTCGATGTACTGACGCAAGTATTGTTACAGCTTTTTTTACAAGCACCCTTACAACCTGTTTTGCAAGAAGCCGGCTTGTCCTCTGCCAATGACTTGCATCCATTCCGACAAAGAGCGGAGCAAGCACCACCACAACTGCTACCACCGCCAGAGGAACCCTCATCATAGTCATCTTCATCGTCGTCAGAAGAACTACAAGCTGATAAAAGGCTTGTAGGGAGAGCCAAGACACCAACAATAGGTAAAACTCCGCTTATCGTCTTCTTAAAAAATGACCTTCGCGAAAACAAATTATCTTTTTTCATTCTTTTTCGAGATTAATAATTACACTTAAACCAACATTAAGCCGCAAATATACTAGTAACAGCCTGCCACCTCTTATTTTTCACATGGTGCTTTTGCACGATCCATTTTGCTCAAATGGGCATTAAAAAAACACACAAATCCCTTAAAATCCAAGAGACAATACAAGCTATCACTTTCATCTTGGTTATATTAAAAACTCAAGCCATAACAACTACCCGAGCAGCAGCCAGTACAAGACGAGCAGTTTCCCAGGCAAGTATAAGCACAACTACCTTTGCAGCCTCCACGGCAATACTCATAGCATGTGCCCGTACAACTCGAAAGACACGAGCCCGAACAGCTATAACAATTTGTCGGTGCTTTTTCTGCTTTCAACAAATGAGGAACTCCACCTAACACCACCGCGCCTAAAACTGGCAATACACTTTTAGCAGCATTCTTAAAAAACTCTCTGCGAGATTGAATATTATTCTTTTTCATATATACAATAGTTTAAATCACAATCTTCCTTTTCCATGACACACACCACATTTACCTGTTCCCCTACATACGGGACAAGTTGTCTTTTGACGTGTATCCGTACCAGTATAGGTTCCTGTTTGCTGCCAATAAGATCCAGCTCCTGAGCAGGTTGTACAACGTCCTGTTCCTCCGCATCCCGAGCAGGTAGAACTAGAAGACGAGGAAGAGGAACCAGACCCAAAGCCCCACGTACCTCCACCAGACATCATAGCATCAGTCTGCAATTTGGCAGCCACTTGCTGGCAAAAAGCTTTCCGATTCTCCTTCGTTGCACCCCAATATCCCTGTCGAGATATTCGTTTCAGAGCAGCTCTAGCATCATAACTTCCCATCTCTGCGGCCTTCCCATATATATCGTCAACTAAAGAATGATCGGTTTCAACACCCATTCCGAGTTCTACCATCGCTCCGAGATAAAATCCAGCATCTTTGTTATCCAAGTCAAAAAAAGCCTCCCTAAACGTCTCCAATGCACCGTCATAATCTTGAGACGCAAGTTTTTGTCTACCTTGCACTACCAACATTAAAGACCGTCCCCAATTAAAAGCAGCTTGATTGGAGTCGAATTGAGCCTTAGTACAAAGAGGCACTAACAAAAACAATAAAACAATAATTTTTTTCATTTAGAAAATAGTTTTAGCCCTGTAGAACATCCCAGAGTAGGCGGTTAATATTGCTTGGGGATAAGATACTAAAAAAGACGTGGGAGTCTATACTTCTCGCCTATCCCAAGTCTTCGGGCTCTCGCATTGCCCCCATCTTCGGGATAAGCAACAGCAGATAGCCCACGTCATGACGTATTATAAAAATGAAACGCAACAATATGCCGTGACCATAATAGACACGACAGAATTTGGTGCGCTTGGTATAATACACCTTTCGTGGACGTTCTCGTTGCCTTATCTCTTGAAGATGGATTCAAATTTGCGAGATTCGAAGACTCCAAAGATAACGTTCCGTAAACGTCCTTTACCAGTAAATAACCCACCCACCCATACAACGGGCAACTGCGAGTCGGTGCAAAATTAAGAAAGTATTCCGAACTACCCAAATTTTTTAGCAAGAAAAATCACAAAGAGACTTTTTTCATCTTAATCACTCCATTTTCAGGATTCACTGTCACAAACAAGAGGACTTACTCCCATACTACAGAGTCCGAACGCTTAACAATCATTAACTTGACAGGCGTGCTTTCCTCGATTATTATTTGTAAATTTGCCACATATAAGCATTTTACAGTTGCCAACCCATCAATACGTTTCCGCTCATGAGATACCTTGATCCAAAAGCCGACCTCACATTCAAGAAGATATTCGGTGAGCACAAGGACCTGCTCATCAGCCTGCTCAATGCCCTGTTGCCCCTGGCAGACGATGAGCAGATAGAGAGTGTCGAGTATCTGTCGCCAGAACTCGTGCCCGAAACCTACGTCGGGAAAAACAGTATTGTGGACGTAAGGTGTCGCGACGTCAAGGGCAGACAGTTTATCGTCGAGATGCAGATGCTATGGACGGAGGCGTTCAAGCAGCGCGTCCTCTTCAACGCCTCCAAAGCCTTCGTACGACAACTGGATAAGAAGCGCAAGTACGAATTGCTGCAACCCGTCTATTCGCTCAACCTCGTCAACGAGACGTTTATGAAGGACTATCCCGATGAGTTTATCCACAATTATAGCGTGGTGCATGAGTTCCACAGCGACGAGATCATAGAAGGTCTCCACTTCACCTTCGTAGAACTGCCCAAGTTTCAGGCACACTCCCTCAAGGAGAAGAAAATGGCCGTACTATGGCTACGATTCCTTACGGAGATCGACGAGCAGACAAAGCAAGCGCCACAGGAGCTTTTGGACAATCCCGAGACCTGCAAGGCGCTAAAGGCCGTGGAGGAATCGGCAATGACCCAAAACGAGCTCCTCGCCTATGAGGACTTCTGGGACAAACTCGGAGCAGAACGCCTGCTATTTGTGGACTCCAACAGAATCAACAGGGAGGAAGGAAGAGCCGAAGGACGGGCCGAGGGAAAAGCAGAAGTTGCACGCAACCTGCTGCACATGGGAATGTCTGTTGACGATGTGGCCAAAGCCTGCGAAGTGACAAAAGAAGAAGTAGAACGATTAAGATAGTATAGTTCACATGAGATACCTTGATCCAAAAGCCGACCTCACATTCAAGAAGATATTCGGTGAGCACAAGGACCTGCTCATCAGCCTGCTCAATGCCCTGTTGCCCCTGGCAGACGATGAGCAGATAGAGAGTGTCGAGTATCTGTCGCCAGAACTCGTGCCCGAAACCTACGTCGGGAAAAACAGTATTGTGGACGTAAGGTGTCGCGACGTCAAGGGCAGACAGTTTATCGTCGAGATGCAGATGCTATGGACGGAGGCGTTCAAGCAGCGCGTCCTCTTCAACGCCTCCAAAGCCTTCGTACGACAACTGGATAAGAAGCGCAAGTACGAATTGCTGCAACCCGTCTATTCGCTCAACCTCGTCAACGAGACGTTTATGAAGGACTATCCCGATGAGTTTATCCACAATTATAGCGTGGTGCATGAGTTCCACAGCGACGAGATCATAGAAGGTCTCCACTTCACCTTCGTAGAACTGCCCAAGTTTCAGGCACACTCCCTCAAGGAGAAGAAAATGGCCGTACTATGGCTACGATTCCTTACGGAGATCGACGAGCAGACAAAGCAAGCGCCACAGGAGCTTTTGGACAATCCCGAGACCTGCAAGGCGCTAAAGGCCGTGGAGGAATCGGCAATGACCCAAAACGAGCTCCTCGCCTATGAGGACTTCTGGGACAAACTCGGAGCAGAACGCCTGCTGTTTGTAGACTCCAACAGAATCAACAGGGAGGAAGGAAGAGCAGAAGGAAGAGCAGAAGGACGGGCAGAAGGAAGGGCCGAGGGAATTATAGAAGGCTGCGCCAAAGTGGCCAAAAACTTATTGAACCTTGGAATGGCCTTGGACGAGGTTGCCAAGGTCACAGGATTGGACATCGAAACGATTGAAAAAATGAAATGACGAGGAGTCGCCCAAGACAGATCGTGGAAAGGTGAGGATTTTCAATTATCGGTAGGAAGCAAACGGATTTCATTCGACCTCCTACCGATATTTTTTGCTTTTACAACACTAAACGTCAATAGTTACCGCCCAGCCTCATCTCATATTCTTCGATATTACTTTATACCCAAACCGGGCTAAAACAGTTTGTCCACATCCACCGACAACCCCACCTGTAGGGCAATGCCATCAGTAAGCGGACAATTGAGGTAGTAATACTGGGGGCGATAATTGAAAAGATTGTCGAGAGCCGCCGTCACCTTGACCGCAGGTCCAAAACGCAGCACCAGCGATAGCTTCCATATCGTGTAGGCTGGGTATGAGACATTCACCATTCCCGCGCTCACGTCATAATAGTTCTTATACTCCACGTTGTCCGTACCTGAGAGGATGCGGCCATTGAGCCCGATATTCAGGCCATACGATTTGTAGAAAGCGACAAGCCATCACTTCTTGAGATACTTCTTCCCATTGATGATGACGACACCCTTGGTGTAATCACTGACGCGCTGTCCTGCGAGGTTGTAAGCCTTGCCATCATAGGCACGCGTCGCACGGAACGAGTCGTCGGCGGTCACGCCATCAATGGCAGTGGCCTCTACCTGGAATGTGGAAACGATACCGAAAGGCATGGCACCCATCTGGAAAGTATTGACGATCGACTCCACGTTGGAGCCATCATACTTCACGAAAATGTTGTTGTCGCGCTCACTATTGAAGGCATAGTCGCCGTCCATCGTTTTCGTTCCACCCTGCATGGCGGTGAAATGGAAACTCAGGCCGTCGCCCTTGTAGTCGCGGTAGAAGCCGCCTCGGGTCTCGTCGTAGGTCAGTCCCTTCACGACGTATGAGCCGAGGGTGAGGTCGCCCATGATGGTCCCTTCGAGGGCGTAGGTGGGAACTTCCACATCCACTTTCTCCACATTCCCATCCATATATTTGCGCACCTGGTAGGTGACGCTCTTATTATCATAGGTATAAGCCCCGCCGACCGAGACGCTGATGCCACCCGACACCGCCTTGACATAGTACGACTTGATGGTGTAGGTCATTTCGAGGGGCATCTTGCCATACTTGAAGACAGCAGTCAGCGAGAGCGCATGATCGGCCATATTATAAGTGCCCGAGAAAGATGTGCCCGTGATGGTCTTCTCCTCTCCTCCAACTGTCACGGAAGAGGAGAACGGCTGCTGCGCAAAGGTGATGACGTGGTCGACTCCCATCGAGAATTTGAGATCGCGGATGGTAAACGAGGGAATGGTCTGCATTCCTTTCATGGCAGGCAGGGTGATGTGCCCTGTCTCCATGTCAGCCATCTCAAAGAGTATGGTGTCGCTCGGATTGTCATTGCTGGTCGATGAGACAGACATATTGGATGCGCCCACAAACTTCATGGGACCGTGCATCTGTCCCATCATCGTCGTTGCCACAAAGAGGGCAGCGAGAAGGGTAAAAAACTTTTTCATTGTCTTACGTTGATTTTTATTTTATTCTATTCTACTAATCTACTTTTTCATTTTATTACTGTTGACTTTCCCTTGCATTATAGAGCCAATAGCCCACTACCAGCAGGATGAAGACCACGAGGATAGCGACCATCTCCACGACATGATGGAGCGGATCAACCCATATCTCCTTGAAAAATCCATTGCGCCCGGCTATTTCCACAAATGACCAGAAGACAATGACGATGGCATAAGCCATGCGCAGGCTTCGGCCCCAACTGCCGATGCGCAGTTGGCGTTTGAACATCAGTGCCGATCCTATCAGGCAGACCACGGCGATGATGTAGGTCACAGGGTGATGATCGCCCAGAAACACGGGGTCGTAGCAGAACATCAGCAATAGATAGAGGCCCCACATCATGACGTTCCATTCCATAAACATGACGATACTCGCATGGTGGGCCATCGGCCTCAGTTCCACACGGTTCTTCAGGCCGCAATGGTTTTGCACCCATTGGATGAAGAGGCAGCCGCTACGGGTGCAGAAGACATAGAGGAGGACGATCATCATCCACATGCCAAACGTCGCAGGCATGATGAGGTATTCGGGGCGCGAGCCACGGATCTCCTTCAGTTCGGCACGAGAGAAGTCTTCAAGGGGAGTGCCGTTGATGGTGAAGGTGTGATGGACCGCCACACCATCGACATACTGGCTGATCGTCTCCACGACACCATTGCCCACCAAGTCGCAGTGGACACCATAGCGCTGAGCGTAATAGGCAAGGAGAAACTCCACCCAGCCTGTCCAGAAGAGCAATGCCCCCGCAAGTCCGAAGCAGGTTTGCCGGGTGTCGCCCTTGACGAAAACACCCCAGATCGTTATGACAAGTCCCATAAATCCCATGGCAAAAGCCGAATAATGGAGCGCGGTAGGGGTGAGAAAATGCTCCATCAGAATCATCAGCGCATGGCCAAGTGGCATGAGTAGCAAGACGATAAGGATAGCACCCAGTGCCTTGCCTGGGTATTTTTTCTCTTTCATTCTTTGTCGGTTAAGTTGATTAAAATGTATACATTCTGTTAGTTCCCGAGCGATATCAAGGACAGACAGTCACTCCCCCTTGTATGGTTCTTCCTCGAAAGCGGGTGCAAAATTACTGCTTTTGGGCATTCGACACAATACCCAAAAATGGTGATTTGGGCGCATGGACTTTTATGGCAAGACCCTCATGTAATTACCAGAATGACAAGGAAAACACCAAAAAGAAAGGCGAAGGTTTGCGGGTCTCATGAAAAACATGTACCTTTAGCCTCGAAAAGAAAAGAACAAACGAATGAGATACGGAAGAAAATGGATGGCAGCAGTCGCCATGGGCCTGCTGAGCCTCAACGCGATGGCGCAAAAGCTGACGGAATATGTCGATCCGTTCATCGGTACGACCAATTTCTCGGTATGCAACCCCGGGGCAGTACTGCCCCACGGCCTGATGTCGGTCGTTCCCTTCAACGTGATGGGAAGCGACCTCAACGCGTATGACAAGGACGCAAGGTGGTGGTCCGCGCCCTATGAGTACCACAACAAGTACTTGACGGGCTTCGCCCATGTCACCCTCAGCGGTGTGGGATGTCCCGAACTGGGCACACTGTTGACAATGCCGACGAGCGGAAAGCTCTCTGTCGATTATCACGACTACGGATCCGAATACGACGGCGAACAAGCAAGGCCGGGCTACTACGGTGTCAATCTGAAGAAGTATGGCATCCGTGCCGAAGTCACCTCCACACTCCGCTCCTCACGCGAACGCTTCACCATGCCGAAGGGCGAAGGACACCTGCTGCTCAACATCGGAGACGGACTGACCAACGAAACGGGTGGCATGGTGCGGCGCGTCAACAACCAGGAGATAGAGGGCATGCGCCTGCTCGGCACTTTTTGCTACAATCCGCAGGCTGTCTTCCCCATCTACTTCGTCATGCGCGTCAACAAACTGCCCAAGGAGCAGGGAGCATGGAAACAGCAACCCACGCGCCAGGGCGTAAAAGGTGAATGGGATCCTGACAACGGACGACTGAAACTATACAAGAACTACACCCGCGAACTGGCTGGAGACGGTATCGGCTACTACTACTCCTTCGACTGCGAGGAGGGGGAGCAGGTGGAGGTCAGCATGGGCGTATCCTTCGTCAGCATAGAAAACGCCCGCGAGAACCTCGACCGGGAGCAACCGCAGGGCACCACCTTCGAGCGCATCGCTCAGCAGGCCGACAAGGAATGGGAGCAGACGCTTGGGCGCATCTCCGTCAAGGGCGGCACGGAAGCACAACGCCGCATATTCTACACGGCCCTCTACCATACACAGCTCCACCCGAATATCCTGCAGGACTACAACGGCGACTACCCTGCCATGGAGCAAGGCGAGACGCGCAATACCAAGGACAACCGCTACACGGTGTTCTCGCTCTGGGACACCTACCGCAACGTGCATCAGCTCCAGACCTTGATTTTCCCCGACAAGCAGACGGACATGGTACGGTCAATGATCGCCATGTATGACGAATGGGGATGGATGCCGCGCTGGGAACTGTTCGGACGCGAGACCTGGACCATGGAAGGCGACCCCGCCATCCCTGTCATCACGGACACCTGGCTGAAGGGACTCCGCGACTTCGATATCGACAAGGCGTATGAGGCTTTCCGCAAGAGTGCGACACTCCCTGGGGCTGAAAACAAGATGAGACGCGACATCGATCCATACATCAGCAAAGGCTACATCCCGCTCGGCGTGTTCGCCCAGGACAACTCGGGAGACAACTCGGTATCGCACGCATTGGAATATTATGTTGCCGACAATGCCCTCTCGCTTCTGGCCGCAGACCTCGGACACAAGCAGGACGCACAGATCTTCCGCCAGCGAAGCCTCGGCTACAAGCACTACTACGACCCGGCAACGGGTGTCTTGCGCCCCATCAATGGCGACGGATCCTTCCTCACTCCCTTCGACCCCAAGGATGGTGCCAACTTCTCCAACGCACCAGGCTTCCATGAGGGATCGTCGTGGAACTACACTTTCTACATACCCCACGACGTTGGCGGACTGGTCAAACTGATGGGCGGACAACGGAAGTTTATCGACAAACTCCAGTCGGTCTTCGACAACGATCTCTACGATCCAGCCAACGAACCAGACATCGCCTATCCGTACCTCTTCTCCTACTTCAAGGGTGAGGCGTGGCGCACACAGCGAGAGGTCTCGCGCCTGTTGGAACGCTATTACAAGGACCAACCCGATGGCATCCCGGGCAATGACGACACGGGAACGATGTCGGCATGGGCGATCTTCTCGATGATGGGCTTCTACCCTGATTGCCCAGGATCACCCTACTACACGATCACCACGCCTGTCTTCGATGAAGTGACGATCCACCTCGACCCGAAGTATTACCCGCAGGGCGACATCACCATCACGACCACACACGGCAAGGGAACGGGCCGCTACATCCAGTCTATGTCGCTGGGTGGAAAACCGCTTCATAGCTACCGCATCTCCCATGCACAACTCATCGGAGGCCGCCATCTGACGATGCAGGTGGGAGATAGAAAATAAGGCCAGAGAGCAAAGGCTTTTCCTACCTCTCACAACACGCAGACCGCCCCGCCCCGAGCCTGATGGCTTGGAGCGGGGCGGTCGCAATCATGGAAAGTCCCTACAGACTACACGTCGTACTCGAAGGTGAAGATCTTCTCCGTGTTGATCGAGTTGCCCACCGTACAACCGCGATGGGTGAAAGCCTCAAGGCGTTTGCGCTTCTTCTCGGGCACGTCCTGGCCAAAATGGAAGTGGATGGCAATGCGCTCTACCACACTATGGGCAGCGTCGAAGCCGATCTCCTTCAGCTCGGCATGCCATCCCGTGGTGTCCACATCTTCCTTGGCAGCTCCCATCGAAGCCGTGGTCAACGCACATGCCATCAGCGACTGGGCAAACAGCACTACGGGGGTGGGATACTCGCCTACACCTCCCTGCTCTGCAGGGACGTCGGTGTGGGTCAATTCTCTCTCGTTCTGAATCTCCATGCGGAACTGGCCCGCATTCTTTACTGTGACCATAAGCTCATTTAATTTGGTTATTGACAGAATGAAAAATACAAAAAACGTGCCACAGCGTCACAGACCATCTTCTAAAGCGACAAAGCAGACAGTTTGACCTGCCAAATATTCATATCGAAAACGGGCAGAACGCTAATGCGCACTGCCCGTTTCGGATTTCGAGAATCCGGTCTTTCGACTCCGCCACAGCTTGGAGGGATGCGTCTCGCGACGTTGTTCCCACATACAAGCGGCGGTGTTATCCAGTTTTCAAACAATCAAATTCACCTCTCAAACTAATTTCACCTATTATAAGCGAAAACGGGCACGCTTGCCGTCTATCTTACCTTAAATGATTAACAACTAAAAACCTATAAAAATCAGTTACTATTAAACTAAACTCTATGCTTTATTGACGGTGCAAAGGTAGGCATTATTCCGTTGGCAAGAGACTATTTCCTCATAAAAAGTGCATGATTCGCTCAAATTTTGACCTAAATCAACATCTATAAAGTATTCCACCCGCCACCACGGAAGACCCGCGAGAAGCCGGGAAGGCTCCGCAACATCTTTACAAAGCAGAAAGAAAGGTTTCATTCCATAATAGTAAAGGATTTTTAAAGCATTTTGTTTTTCGGTTTCTAAACTTATTGCTAACTTTGTAGCGCATTTTATACAGAGGACAAGAATGACGGGTAAAAACTTTTTTGAAAAGCTTTTCAGCACCTATGTCGCAGGCCATGTCACCGCCATCGCCATCGTCGTTGCCTTGCTTTGCATCGGCGTGAAGTACGGCGTGGCCTACTATACCCACCACGGCGAATCGTTCGTCGTGCCCAACGTCGTGGGCATGCAGCTCGAAGAGGCAGAGAAAAAGATGTCGGAAGCCGGGCTCCAGCTCGTCGTGCAGGACACCAACTACGTCAGGACAATGCCTCCCGACTGCGTACTGGAGCAGAGCCCAGGACAGGGCAAGCGCATCAAATCGACCCATATCGTCTATGTGACCATCAATGCGGCCAATCCTCCCGCACTCGTCATGCCCGACCTGGCCGACAACAGTTCCTACCGTGAGGCACGCGCCACGCTGCTCGCCATGGGATTCAAGACCGTCGAGCCCAAATACACACCGGGAGAGAAGGACTGGGTCTATGCCATCCTGGTCAATGGCAGACGCGTGGAGGTGGGAGAACGAATCCCTGCCGACGCTACAATTGTCATACAGGTAGGCGACGGCACCCGACTACCCTCCGACACGCTCAACAATGCGGCATCGGAGAACGAGTATGAGGAGGTGGAAGAAGAAGTGCCTACCTACGAGGAGGACTACGAGATCATAGAAGTGCCCATCGACGAGGTGCAGCCTGAGGACGAAATCCTCTCAGGCGACGTGGCACCGTCACGCCCCTCACAACATTCGGGGGAGTAGCCACGGAAAATGACCTCAGGGAGTAGTTTTCCCTACAGTATATATAATAAGGTATAAAGGAAATGGAAGAAGAACGAATCGACGACGAACTGCTGGACCTTGACGACGTACTGGCGCCAGAGGAGGCCTCCAGCGATACCGGACAGCTCTACGAGCACTTCCGCGTGGAGGTCGATAAAGGGCAGGAGCCGGAGCGCATCGACAAGTATCTCTCCGTGAGGATGCAGCACTCAAGCCGCAACCGCATACAGAAGGCCGCCGACGCTGGATCCATCCACGTCAATGGCACGCCGGTAAAGAGCAACTACAAGGTGCGTCCCGAGGACGTGATCACCTTGATGCTCCACCAGCCGAAGCACGACACGAGCATCGTGGCGGAGGACATTCCGCTTGACATCGTGTATGAGGACGACCAGCTGATGGTCATCAACAAGCCTGCGGGCATGGTGGTGCATCCTGGAGCTGGCAACTTCCACGGCACGCTCATCAATGCCGTGGCGTGGCACATGCGCAACGTGCCGTCCTTTGACGCCAACAACCCCGAGGTGGGACTGGTTCATCGTATCGACAAGGACACCAGCGGTCTGCTGGTGGTGGCCAAGACGCCTGAAGCCAAGACACTGCTCGGCAAGCAGTTCTTCCGCAAGACAACCCACCGTAGCTACATCGCGCTCGTCTGGGCCAACTTTGTGGAGGAAGAAGGGCGCATAGAGGGAAATATCGCCCGCGACGTGCGCGACCGTCTGCGCATGGCCGTCTTCCCTCCCGACTCGGAGACGGGCAAGCCAGCCGTGACCCATTGGCGCGTACTCGAACGCTTCGGCTACACGACGCTCGTGGAGTGTATCCTCGAGACAGGACGCACACACCAGATCCGCGCACACATGCGCCACATCGGCCATCCGCTCTTCGGCGACGCACGCTATGGCGGCACGGAGATCCTGCGCGGACAGCGTAGCAGCACCTACAAGGCGTTCATACAGAACTGCCTTCGCATCTGCCCGAGACAAGCCCTCCACGCACGCACACTGGGCTTCGTCCACCCCACGACGGGACAGCAGATGGATTTCACGTCGCCCTTGCCAGCCGACTTGGAGCAACTGCTCGCAAAATGGCGGGGCTACATCAATGGCACGACGCAGGACACCTTCGTCGAGCAATAAATATGAACTTCAAGACAAAGTATAGATAGATGAAGAATTTAAAGAGAACTATCGCGATTGTGTGCGGCGGAGACTCCTCCGAACACGACGTTTCCCTCCGCTCTGCGCAGGGACTCTATTCCTTTTTCGACAAGGAGCGCTATGATGTCTATATCGTAGATGTGCGCGGCACCGATTGGCGCGTACAGCTTCCTGGCGGCGAGGAGGCAAAAATCGACCGTAACGACTTTTCATTCGTCAAGACTGACGGTACCGCCGTCGTCTTCGACTATGCCTATATCACCATCCACGGACAACCTGGCGAGAACGGCCCCATGCAGGGCTACTTCGACTTGATACACGTCCCCTACTCCACGAGCGGCGTGCTGGTCGAGGCCATGACCTTTGACAAGTTTGTGCTCAACCGCTACTTGGGCAGCTTCGGTATCCATGTGGCTGATAGTGTGCTGCTCCGCCGCGGCGAGACATACAACGAGGAGGAGATCGCCAAGCGCATCGGCATGCCTTGCTTCGTGAAGCCAGCCAACGACGGCAGCAGCTTCGGCGTGTCCAAGGTGAAAAACGCCGATCAGCTGGAACCTGCCTTGCGCGTAGCCTTCATGGAGAGTAGCGACGTGATGGTAGAGGCTTACCTCGATGGCACAGAGATCACACAGGGCATCTACAAGACGCGCGAGCGCAGTGTCCCCTTCCCCATCACCGAGGTCGTCACCACCAACGAGTTCTTCGACTATGACGCCAAGTACAACGGACAGGTGGACGAGATCACGCCAGCGAGAATCAGTCCCGAGACGGCAGAGCGCGTCACGGAAATCACCAGTCGCATTTATGATATCCTCCATGCCAACGGCATCATCCGCATCGACTACATTATCACCCACGACGCGGAGGGCAACGAGGTCATCAACATGCTGGAGGTGAACACCACCCCGGGCATGACGACGACGAGCTTCATACCGCAGCAGGTGCGTGCGGCAGGACTCGACATCAAGGATGTGCTGACTGAAATCATAGAGAATCAGTTCTGAACTGCATGCTCATGAATCTTCCGACTGCTCCCGCAACGGAGTTTCATGAACAGTCCAGGCTAAAAACCATTCCGCTCCCCGCCTGCTTCAAAGCGGACGGGGAGAAGGCGGCACAAGCCATATCATCTATTCAAAAACCTTTCAACTACATCTCGATTATGATTATCCCAGAAGAATTCAACGACATCCGCCCATACGAGCCGGAAGAGCTGCCCGCAGTGTACGACCGTCTGGTGCAGAACCCGCAATTTCTGCAGATGGTATCATTCCTCTTCCCAGAGGCTACGCCCGAGATCATCTCACAGAAGATGCACGAGTGCAAGACGAACATGGACTTCCAGCTCGTCTTCGCCTACCGTTTTCTGAAGAAGCTCATCTCCAAGGCAAGCACAGGTCTTGACATGGACGTGACGGCGATAGACAACAAGCACAACTATACGTTCATGAGCAACCACCGAGACATCGTGCTCGACTCGGCCTTGCTCGACGTGCTGCTCATCGACCACGGCTTCGAGACCACCTGCGAGATCGCCATCGGCGACAACCTGCTGTCCATCCCCTGGGTGCTCGACGTGGTGCGCCTCAACAAGTCGTTCATCGTCAAGCGCGGCCTGATGGCCCGCGAACGCCTCCAGGCAAGTCAGAAACTCGCCCGCTACATGCACTTCGCCATCTCCGAAAAGCATCAGAACCTCTGGATCGCACAGAGGGAGGGACGCGCCAAGGACTCCGACGATCGCACGCAGAAGGGCATCCTGAAGATGCTGGTCCTCGGTGGGGAGGGCGACGTGCTCGACCGCCTCGTCAATCTCCACATCGTGCCACTCGCCATCAGCTATGAGTACGACCCCTGCGACTTCCTCAAGGCACAGGAGTATCAACTGAAGCGCGACGATCCCAACTGGAAGAAGGGGCCGTACGACGACATCATCAGCATGCGGACGGGCATCCTCGGACTGAAGGGGAAAATCCACTATCATGTGGCAGCCTGCATCGACGACTACCTCAACGGTCTCCGTGAGCAGAAACTCAGCAAGTCGGACTTGCTGGACACCATCTGCACCCACATCGACCACGAGATCCACCGCAACTACCGCCTCTATCCCAACAACTACATCGCTATGGACGAGCTGGACGGCACAGACCATACCGACCACTACACGGAGGACGATGTGCGGAAGTTCAAACTCTATATCCAAAGCCAATTGGCCAAGATCAAGATTCCCAACAAAGACGAGGAGTTCTTGCGCGAGCAACTGCTCACCATGTATGCCAACCCGGCACGCAACTACATCGAGGCAGTCAGAGGATAAGACCTGCTTTCCCATTCCCTACCCCACTCATGCGGGGGCTGGGAATGGGATTTTTCATAGACTACACCAACCACATCCATGCGCTTTTCTGAGTTTTTCGTCATCCATCATTCCGACCGCAAGGTGCTGACTTTTCTCCTTGCGCTGGCTACCATCCTTGTCGTCCTGATCTATCTGACGGGCAACGATGGCGGGGAGACCGTGCTCACCGCAGCCGACAGTCTGGCTGCCGAAGAGCAACCTGGATATGGAAAGGGACGGCAGGCTCCTCCCTATCGTGCCTATCAGACGCAGGATGGACGGCAGATAGAACTGTCGCCGTTTGATCCCAACACGGCAGACAGCACTCAACTACTGCGCATCGGTCTCCAGCCGTGGCAGGTCCGTGCCGTCTATAAGTATCGTGCAAAAGGCGGCGTCTTCCGTACCCCTCACGACTTCGGACGTCTCTATGGCATGACACGTAAGCAATATGAGGAACTGGAGCCCTACATCTGCATCGGCGACGACTACCAGCCAGCCTACACGCAGTTTGCATCGCGGGAGGAGGAAGCGCGCGAACGTTACGAGGCGTACAAAGCCTCCGACCAATATGTGCCCTACCAAAAGTATGACCGCGACACCGTGCGCTATCCTGTGAAGCTGCGACCTGGCGAACAGGTCGATTTGGCCCTCGCCGACACCTCGCTCCTAAAGAAGATTCCAGGCATCGGGGCGGGCTGGGCACGACGCATCGTCAACTACCGCAACCGCCTAGGTGGCTTCTACAACGTCAGCCAGCTACGAGACCTTGACGGCTTCCCCGCCGAAGCACTCCCCTTCCTCACCCTCCGGGGCGAGAAAATCACAAAACTCAACATCAACCAACTCTCACTGAGCCAACTCCGCAAGCACCCGTACATCAACTACTTCCAAGCCAAAGCTATCTGCGACTATCGGAGGCTCAAAGGTCCATTGCATAGCCTTGACCAACTTCGCCTCCTACAAAAGGACTTTCCGCCAGAAGCCATCGATCGGTTACGCCACTATGTCACCTTCTGATTGAACAATGACACCATAAAGCTATATGAAAAAATACTATTTACTTCTCATTTTGCTCACCGTATCACTACAAGTGTACTGCAAGACCATTAGGGGAGAGGTGGTGGACAGCTTAGGCCTTCCTGTTCCCTTCTCCACTATTGTCGTGGACCATTCTCAAAAGATAGGCACAACGAACAAGTACGGAAGGTTCGTTTTGGAGGATGTTTCTTCGGACAAATGCCGGCTGACAGTGTCAAACATCGGGTACGAAACAAAGCATATAATTGTACCCCAAGGAGACGATGACCTCTTCCTACAAATATCCTTGAAGGAACAAGTTGTCCAACTGGCAGATGTGGACGTGGTGTATGGTGACATCACATCATTGATCCTAAAAAAGATGGAAAACGTCAAAATGCTCAGAGAGCAACTACCAGCATTTGAAGCCGTGGCCGAATGTCAGATCACCTCTATAGGAAACCTCAAAGAGTTCCCTTCTGATTTCCGCAGCCTACTAAGAAGCTTCCTGGCACTTGCGGGCTATAAAAAAATCTTTCAGTCCATGGAGCGGAATCCAGATCTGACCCTGACTATCAGAAAAGACATCAGATTTAACAAAGGCAATTATACGATGGGGAAAGGAGAATTGGTCTCATGCTCTGGCAATATCAGCGAGGAAGAAAAAACCTCATTCCTTAAGAAAAAGTGGGGGTTTAAAGAAAACCTATACGATTTCATTTACAACACGCTGCGCCATCAGGCCAAAAGAAAGGCCAAGCAGAACAAAAATGAGACGACCACGGATATCCTGAGCTATTCAGGAACATACAAGGAAAATGACAAAACCATTCACATTCTGAAATCTCCCAACATGGAATATCACATCGTAGCTAACTCCTGGCAGGTATATAGAATGTCATTCCAAGACAAAGCCACAAGAAGCATCATTGAATGTCACGAATATCAGCGAGGAATATACTTACCCGTCTTCTCACACAACGAGAGCATCTACGAATTAGATGCCACCCATGTGTGGAAATTGGCAGACACTACTGTCTATAAATACAAGTAGGGCAAGCACATTTCGCCGATTTGCTTTCTGCAGAAGCTCATGCTATATCGACCAAGAGCGTTCCATTTCCTTAACCCAAAACGGTTGATAGGGAGTGGAACGCTCCTTCGTGACGGATTTTTCTTCTCGTGTCTGTAACCATCCGAAGAACTCGTGGTTTTCGTCTTGACTCAAATGGCAAAAGCATTCTCACATAGATTGTTGTAATTACTTAGGATCTGCTAATTTAAGACAAGTTATTGATAACCAAGAAATTAACTTACAAAACATTTGCTCAGTTCAGACAAAATGATTACTTTTGGGTGTTAAAACTCGTAAGTGCGACATGAAATACTACTCACAATACCGTATAAAACATCATACTTTTAAAGTCTTGAATCAACTATAAAGGTACTGAAAAATCCACGATCAGAAATTTTTATAAAAGCTTTATTATTTGTTCTGCGTCTGGCACATCCTGCGTGTCTGTCCGCAACGACGAGCGGTGTTGTTCAGAACTCATCGAGTGCCTGATGCACACGTTTCGCGCTTCCACCTCGCCAGCCATTCTCAAATACCATCTTCTGCCTTGTGACAGGTTTCCACCACGGGCAAAGTCCTCTTCCTCCTGTATAAGATGCTGCACCTCATGCAGCAACACACCTTCGGTCTGGTATTGGAACGGAGAATTTAGCGTTCCCATGCAAATCATCATGCCGTAGCTCAAAGGATTGAAATACCCTGAAAACTTGTTGGTCGGTGTGTATCTGGCGTATAAACTGAGCCGTTCGAAAGCTGGGTATGCTATGAGCAGGCTGATGTCGTGCATACATAGGCTGATGTTTATGGACTCGCCAAAATGGCGTTTCAGATGGTCCTCTATTTCGACAGTATTGTGGAAAGGGTCTGCCACTTCATAGCGCCATTTGCCGTCTACACCCATTTCCCAACCCGTCTGCTGTTTTATCATGTGCATATCCGTGCTGCAGCGAAGCAGTTGAACTGCCTTCTTTTGAGCTTCGATAAGACCTAACGAAGCATTGCTATCGTCAAGTCTTTTTGCACCTATAATACCTATATAGCTCATATTACCACTTGTCGGGTGAATTAATAATGTCGGTTTTGTCTTCAAGATAGTCTTCTATGCATTTCCTTATGCCATCCAGTGTAGCCGAGCAAGGCAAGGCATCAAGAAATGCCTGTGCCACAGACTTTTCGGGCGACATGAACATCATCTCGTCTTCGAACTTTGCATAATAGAGTCCGTTGGTGTCCAGATACTCGCTGTCGAGAATGTCTTGTAGCAGAGCCTTGACATTTGGGGCAAGTTCTACGGAAGATGCCTTGTTCCCTATCACACGCTGCAAATCACGGCACACCTTACGCTGTTCTACGAGCGAGGGTTGCACCTCTTGCTGTTGACTAACCCTTGATGCAGAAAGGCGGAAGTATTCTTTCCATTTCATGTAGCATCGTCGCAGGGCATCTATTGTGCTGCGCTGTGTATGAGGCATGGGCAACCCTTCGAGGGCCATTGTTTCTTGCGCAAGACAATAGTGCTCGGAATGTCTGAACACAGGTTTACCCTTCTGTTCTCCCATGACTACAGGGGCGGATATACGCAACATGAGGCTCTGTCTTATTGGAGGCATGGGTACTTCGTCCGCATTTTTCCAGTCAAGAACATCCCAAGGCTCGTTGTCGTCGCGTTCGGAGCGCGACTCGAATTCCTTCACATCGCCGTAAGTTATCTGCTCGCGAGGCACGACAATCACAGCATCCATCTGGGCAAGCGTTTGTATGATGGTCTGCAATGGTTCCGACTCGAAAGGCAACTGTCCAGTCTGATAGTGCATAAGCGTCTTGCGTTTTTTCTTGCCTGGCTGTTCTTGGTCTTCCTTTACCTTGTCGTATATCGAACTTATAGGAGTGCCAAAGAACAGAGAGCGTATACTGTCAAAACGCTTGTCCTTTTCAAACTCCTTGGAGTGTTTATCGTTCACGCTTACTACATACATCGGACCATTGTAAGGCATTAACGAGAAGTTCACCCCCAAGCCAGCTATCGTATAACTTGTGTTGGTATTGGTGGCATATTTGAAACCTTCGTGTAGAGGAATAGAAACCGTGTCTAACGCTTTTCTTACCTTCGACTCGTCCATAGGCAAGAGTAATCCGATCTGCGTTTGAGCCTTGCCACCTTTCTTTTTCTTCAGCGAGAAGGATATGAAGCGAGGCTTCAGTTCGGCGATGGCAGGATGAACGTATGCTCCAAGAATGTTGCCGGTGATAATCTTGCGCTCCACAATCTTGTTGTTGTAGAGCGCAATGTCCTTGTTCCAAACGCTTGCACTCGGCTGCCAAGCTCTTGAAGAAAAAATATCACAAAGACGATCGTAATTACTCCAACTGTTATTATGAACCAAATTGATGCGAATTTCCGTGTGTACAGCTGTCAATGCAAATACAAACTCCACTTTACTGGGAAGGAATCTGGATTGCTCATCTTTACCAAATCGTATGTCTGTCAATACACTTTTAATTTTATCTTGTGGCATTACCTCGCCCTCCACTTTCTCAGTGATGACGTATCCGTTTCCTATTTCCGCTTTTGACAATACCTTGACAAGTCTTTTCCTTTCTTCTGCGTATTTTTTCATCTCTTGCTTTTTAGCTTCAAGCAGATGATTATACTCATTAGAGAACGAAATCAGTTTTTGCATGATTCGCTTGGCACGCTTCTGCTCGTTCACATCTTCAAATTCTGTTGAGCTCCATTTGTCTACAGGCGTGCATGCTTTTTGCAACCATGTGTCTGCCAACTCCTCATCACCACAATATGTTATCAATATGCGTTTTGCACCGTCATGCAGCAGTTTGCAGCGTGCCTTGAAGCGGCGGTGGGCATTTTTGTCTCGGTGGGCATAATAATCTTTTACCTGTTTTTGTAAGGTAGGGTTCTCCTTATATGGATTTCCGTAAACCGCCTTAGCTTTTTGGCAAAGTTCAGTCACTGTCTCATAGCTATACGGAAACGTCTTTTGCTTGCATTTATAGGTTGTAAGATATGAGCACCCACCAAGCCTTGTCTTCGTCTTGGCAGTAGTGAAAAGCTCTTCCCTTACAAAGTCGGCCTCGAAATCACGGAACTCACGTTCCAGGTCCCACTGGTTTATTCGGCGAAGTTCAGCCTCAAGCGTCGTATAACCCGATATCAGGTCATCTACGATGCACTGTTGTGCCGCCACACTTAGCATGGCACTCCGTGCGAGCAGTCGGCTTGCTGTCACATTGCGTGTAAGGTCGAGGACCACAGCTTGTTCTGTGTGTTCAGACAAATACTCTTTTGCCACCTCATTGCCATACTTATTGTCAATGTCCACGAAGTCGGCTTGTTCACGGTCTTGGTCTTGCCATGCGGCAGTGTTGGCACTCAGCGACCGCAACTTTGCCCGGAGCATCATATTGAGGCGCTTCTCCGAAGGAATGGCCGTAATGATGTACTCATACAATGGAGGCAAGTCGACACGTTGACCAGTTCGGTTGATGCGGCCACGCTTCTGCAAGTCGATATTCACGTCAAGATCGTTTTGCACGATGAGCATCTTGCGTTGGCGCACTTGGTCCTCTGGCACCTCGGTGGTGGAAATGGCGTGCGCACTTGCACCTATAGCTCCACAGGCATTGATAAGAATAACGTCTAACTTGTTGTTTTGGAAATCATTGAAGATGAGGTTAGAGTGACGTTTCTTTCTTGACCCGATGACAGCGTTGATGAAGTCGTCATCGCCCTCAGGTGAGAGATAATCCAGTTGGTGTGCCCGCCCCGTACATTCCTCAAAACGGATGTTTAGGTATTCACCATTGGGCGCAACAAACTTCTCGGCAGTTATCAGCTGCCGTATTACGTCGATAGGCGACACGGGGAGATGAAACACCTCTTCGGTTATATCTTGCTTGATACTTGTGTAGTAGTCGCTTATCTCTTTGGCTTCTGCCTTCAATGACATTTCTTCCAATTCTTCTACCATTTCAAAAACAGGTCGATTGGCACTGTTGGTAGAGCCGCTTCCACAAACCGTCTTTTCCAACAAGCGTAACAACAACGCAGATATGTCGCCACGAACGGATCCGTCTTCGTTCGCTGTCACGTCCTGTACGATACACTCAAGCGTGTCGCTCATGCCAATCACCACACTTCTTCCTTGCCTTACATTCTCAATGGCGGCTTGCGCCACCTTTTTCGCTTTCAAGGAAAGTAACAACACTTTGTTGATATAGAAAAGTTGTGCTCTTGTGGGATAGCAGTTGAAGGGTAGAAGCACGTTGTACATAAGGGCATGATTAACCATTGTGCGAACCATTGCAGAGAGTTTTACTATTTCACGGAAGAAGAACATCACCTTGTCAAACTGCTCACCATGTACGTCGAGGTCTTCATCAAGATATGTATAGACAGGAGTAGGCAAACCCTCGCCAGAGTGCTCGCGCCTGATCATTTGTCCTTCGGCAGCCAAACAAGACGAAACGTATTCTTGCATGGGCACTCCACCACAGTGCAAGGCATCCTTGAGCGTGTTTTCTGTAGCCAAGGCACTCAGGGTCGTGCGTCTCATGAAGGTGAGCAAACATTCCGGGCGCTTGGCAAAAGTGGCAGAAAGGAATACACATTGCGTCTGTGGCGTTTCTTCAAGAATCATGTTTATGCCTTGCGTGATAACCGATGCTTTGCCAGCGTTCACTCCGCTGCTTTTGTGGGCTTCGTCGAAGATGAACAGCACACGATGTTGCTCGCACAACGCCATGAGGAAGTTGAGACGTGTCATGTCTCGTTTGGCATCTTTCAGTTGAGAGTAGGTAATCATGAGATAGTCGAAGGCATCCTGTGGCAGTTCACCTTTTATGAATATTTCTTGAAGGACAGATTTCTTGGGAGCTTTGTACACCACCTCATACTGTTTCTGGTAGAGCGCCATGCGCTCTGCCTCATACTTTTCGTTATCTTCTTCGTCTGCGGGAGACCATATCTCGTCGGACGTACATGTCGCTTTCTGCTCAACCACATGGTCAAAGTCGACAACCGACACACCAGCATTCACCACCAATGGCCGTGCCTCCTTAATGCCAAGCGCTTTACAGTCGCGGTACATATCGCTGAACAGGGTATATCTGTCGGTGAAGAATATTGGCAGATAGCCAGACAACAGTCCATAGCGTATCATGGCAGCAGCTTGTCGGCCTTTGCCTATACCCGTTTGGTCGCCTATGACTACCGACTGTCCACGTTTCTCTATATTGTAAATGGCCAATGCAACACCATCGATTTGCTCGGCGGCCAATGCTTCCCTCAGTTCCTCATGGCTCATGTGAAGTCTGTTTGCTACATATCCGCCGACATCGCCCCCAAGCGCTTCGTTTAGTTTACTTAATGCCCTTGTCGTGTATTCTGCAAGCTGTTTCGGAATGACGGATTCCAATGTCTTCGCATCCTTTACAGCGCTTTCATATTTTGAAGACTTTTTCATAACTGTATCTTTAATGTTGCGGCAAAAGTATTATGAAGGTGTGCCAATTATTATCACAGGTGGAAAAAAACTTCTGTATTTGTGAGTTTTTTATAAGAAACAATTAACCTGTATTGATAATTGAGTCAGCACGTCAATATCTTTGCCGGCAAATAACGATAAAAAATTGAGATAAGACAATTTGGCCATCCAGGAGAATCCGTACATGCAATATCTGCTTGGGCTTTCCAAGTTCACGGAAAAGCCCGTGTTCGTACCCGAGTTGTTCGTTTTGATCCGCAAGCGCCTTGACTAGGACTTCTTCAACATGCTGACCTTGATACTGAGCGAAGCGGACGGAAGCAAACCGAAGAAAGAATCGTGAACGGTAATACTATAAGGCCACTGGGACTAAGAGGGCTACCACTCCTTGGGCCTCGGTGCCTTTGTCGTAAATGATTTTCAAACTTGATCGTTTTGTTTGTTCGCTATTTTGACATATCATAACCTGTATCTCTTGGCTGCTGATAGAGATTGGAGGTAGTAGCCTTTGAGCGGAAAAACTGGGGGAAGGGCATGAGGAAAGGCCGCAATGAAGGTTTTTGCCCTGGGATGGGTTTTGTTAAATGGATACGAATGAATAGTTAATGGGGCGTTAATTCATGCTAATCGGCTTGCATTCGGCTGGACGGAAGGTTATCTTTGTATAGTGGCTGCGCCAGGGCAAATGGAGAGCCAGTCTTCTTGGCATAAACGACAGGAAGAGGCAAGTGGCTGAAATGTAAAATATAATCAAGAGAAACGATGATGAAAAAGTTAGAATTCATATCAATCTCATCGGTTAGGAGTCGGAAAAGACCGTTCTCGTATCGGTCTCGTATCAATCCCGTATTGATCCCGTATCGTTCCCGTATCGTTCTCCTATCGTTCTCCTATCGTTCTCCTATCGTTCTCGCTTCCGGAAGCGGAAACAATAC
>OBKK01000103.1_pt1 | contig 48241 bp, 67 predicted proteins | sample 1503221 | NCBI WGS metagenome assembly OBKK01 (sample SAMN02044683, study PRJEB22538) | human gut metagenome | reverse complement strand
GTTCAGACGTGTGCTCTTCCGATCTGTTTCCTGTTCCGGTCGATGATGATTTTGCACGAGGGGTGGTATGCTGATATTACTATAAGGAGGTGGTGAAATGGCAGATAGAAAATCTGTACAAGAATTAAAAAGCAGTGAAAAATATAATAAAATTAGACAAGATTTATTAGACCAGTTAGATAGAAATGGCACGTATGGAGAACAGTTTAGAGATTTAGTAGAAGATTATATGGCATTTTGGATAACAAAATCACTCCTTATAGAGGATATAAATAAAAGAGGAGTAAATGTAAAATACAATAATGGCGGAGGGCAATCTGGTTATAAAAGAAATGACAGTGTAGGAGAATTAAATAAGACAAATGCTCAAATGCTTAAACTTTTAAATGAACTAGGAATTAAAGCTACTGTAGCAGACAGTGGTGATGACGATGAATTATAATAAATATATCAAAGAATACTTAGATATTATTGACAATGAAGTATTTCCAATGTGTAAAGAACAAAAATTATTATCCAAGTTCATAAAAAATATATTTGATAATGAAAAGTTAATAATAGATGAAGAAAAAGTAGAAAAATATTTTTCTTATCAGAAATACTTTCCTTTTAATTTATTCCCATGGGAGAAATTTTTATTTGTTTTACATAACTGTGTATTTAAAGAAAATGGATTACCTAGATTTGCTGACTTGTTTATTTTAGTTGGAAGAGGTTCTGGTAAAAATGCTTATTTAGCTTATGAGGACTTTTGTTTAATTACGCCTACTCATGGAATAAAAAATTACGATATAGATATATCAGCTAACTCAGAAGACCAAGCTAAAACAACATTTAATGATATATATAATATATTAGAAGATCCTAAATATACAAAAAAAATGAAAAGGAATTTCTATTGGAATAAGGAAGAAATTATAAATCTTAAGACTAAAAGTAAAATAAAGTTCAGAACTAATAATCCAAAAGGGAAAGATGGTTTGCGTTCAGGTAAAGTTGACTTTGATGAAATACATGCTTATCAAAACTGGGCCAATATAAATGTATTTACTACAGGTTTAGGTAAAAAAGATAATCCAAGAAGAACTTACATAACAACAAATGGAGATGTAAGGGATGGTCCACTGGATAATTTATTAGAAAAAGCAATAATGATATTAAAGGGAGAAGTCGAGGATAATGGCTTTCTCCCTTTTATTTGTAAGCTGGATGAAGAAAAAGAAGTTGATAATCCAGATAACTGGGCAAAAGCAAACCCTTCTTTACCTTATAGACCTTCATTAATGGAACAGATGAAAAAAGAATATGCAGATTATAAGATTAATCCTTATGTAAATAATGCTTTTATGACCAAGAGGATGAATATTCCAAAAGGTTCAAAAGATATTGAAGTAACTTCATGGGAAAATATATTATCGACAAATAAAGATATACCAAACCTTGAGGGAGCAAGCTGCACTATTGGAATTGACTATACAAAGGTAAATGACATGATGAGTGTAGGGTTACTTTTTTTAAAAGGTGGCATATATTATTGGGTTAGTCATAGCTGGTTTTGTACTAATTCTAGAGATAAGGACAGAATAAAAGCACCTTTAGAAGAATGGTCAGAGCAAGGATTATTAACTATAGTTGATGACATAGAAATTAATCCAGATATGGCCACAGAATGGATACAAGAACAGTTAATAAAATATAATTTTGTTAAATTAGGAGTAGATAATTTTAGGTTAGCATTGTTAAGTAAATCTATGAAGAATATTGGGATAGATGTAACAAATAAAGAACAAGTAAAAATAATTAGACCTAGTGATATTATGAAAATTGTACCAGTAATAGATAGTTTATTTAATAATCACCAAATAGTGTGGGGAGATAACCCACTTATGAGGTGGTTTACTAATAATACTAAACTAACTGATAAGAATTTAGGTAACTATGTATACGATAAGATAGAGCCTAAATCAAGGAAAACAGATGGATTCATGGCATTTGTCCATGCTATGATTGCTGCTCAAGATGTATTGGAGGATGAAGATAATAATGAATTATTCTTTATGCCTCCTATTATATTCTAAAAGGAGGTGAGGAAATTGTGAGTATAAAAACATGGTTTATGGACTTTTTAGGGAATGTTAAAAATGAAAAGGGTGAAATAACCGAAAATATAATAGAGGAAAAGATACAAGAAATATATTATAAGGAGTTAGCTATACAAACAGCTATATCTCTTATAGCGAATGCAATAGCTAAGTGTGAAATAAAAGTATATGAAAATAATCAAGAAGTAAAAAATAAGCTTTATTATATTTTAAATGTGTCACCTAATGCAAATGAAAATAGCAGTCAACTTTGGCATAAAGCCATTGAAAAAATGATATATCAAAATGAATGTATATTAGTTGATGTAAATGATAATTTATATTGCGCTGATAGTTATACTCCGGAAGAATATCCAATACTAGGAAACTTATATAAGGGAGTTGTAATAGGAAATTTACAGCTAAATAAAACTTTTAAAAGTAGCGAAGTATTAAGATTACAATTAAATAATTCTAATATAAAAAAATTAATCGATAATTTATATGAGCAGTATGGAGAACTACTTTCTTATGCAGCAAAAAATTATAAAAAGAGTAATGGAGCAAAATATAAATTAGTTCTAGACCAAGTTAAAGCATCTGATGAAAACTTTCAGAAAACATATAGAGAGATAGTACAAAAACAACTTAAAGAATTTATGGAAAATGATAATGCTGTATATCCACAATACAAAGGGTATGATTTGCAGTACATGGATGGAACTAATACAAATAAGGATAGTTCTGATTTTAGGGCATTGAGAAAAGAAATGTTTGAAATAGTAGCTCAAGCGCTTCAAATACCAGTTAGTCTTATGTTAGGAAACATTACAAATATGAATGAAATAGTAAAAGTATTTCTTACATTTTGTATAGATCCAATAGCAGATATGATTTCAGAAGAAACTACAAGGAAAACTTCAGGAGGATATGATAATTGGACGAAAGGAAATTATGTAAAAGTAGATACATCAACTATTAATCATATAGATATATTAGATGTTGCTGAAAAAGCAGACAAATTAATTGCATCTGGTACGTGCTGTATAGATGAAGTTAGAGAAATAATAGGATTTGATAGACTTAACACTAAATTTAGTCAACAACACTTTATAACTAAAAACTATGATACAGTGGAAAACAGATTAATAGGTGATGGACAAAATAATAATGGAGGAGGTGAAGAAGATGAATAAAAAATATTTCCAACTAACTCAAAATAATAATGAAGTTGATATACAAATATATGGTGACATAACATCTTGGGAATGGCTTGAAAGTGATGTATCAAGCTATACACTATCTAAGCAAATAGAAGAGTTAGAGTGTGACCAAATAAATGTATACATAAATTCATATGGTGGAGAGGTAGCGGAAGGTTTAGCTATATATAACCAACTTAAAAGACATAAAGCAAAAGTGAAAACTGTATGCGATGGTTTTGCATGTAGTGCCGCCAGTGTAGTTTTCATGGCTGGAGATGAAAGAATAATGTCTACGGCATCACTACTTATGATACATAATGCATGGACGAGAGTAAAAGGAAACTCTAAAGAGTTAAGAAAACAAGCCGACGATTTAGATAAAATTACTCAAGCTAGTGTCAATGCTTATATGCAAGAAATAAATATAACAGAAGAAGAATTAAAGCAAATGCTTGATGATGAAACTTGGATAACTCCACAGGAAGCTATAGAAAAAGGATTTATCACGGCTATAGTAAATGAAAAAGAGGCCGAAGAAGTTAGTCAGTCAGTTAAAAAATCATTAATGAAACTTATTTTAAATGCTAAAAAAGAAGATGATTTAAATACAGAAATTAATAATAGCAAAGAAAATAAGAGTAAAGAACCGGAAGAACATACTAAATGTTCTTTTTTTAATGAATTTAAAAATAAATTAAATAGAAAAGGAGGCCAACAATAATGGCGATATTAAATAAAGATATAAAATTTAAAGAAGAAATAACTAAGTTTTTAGAAGCAGAAGATAAAGATCAAGCAGTAATAATACTTAGTGATGCACTAGAAGAAAAAATGCAAAAAATAAAAGATGATGCATTAGAATATCAACAAACTCAAGACAAATCAGTTTTAGCAGATAGAGGTTATAGACAACTTACTACTGCTGAAGAAAAATGGTATAAAGGATTTATAGAAGCTGCTAAATCAAATAAACCTCAACAATCATTCGCAGATTTTATAGGCTCACCAGAAGGCATAATGCCAGAAACTATCATAACTGATATATATAAAGATTTATTAGAAGAACATCCACTATTGACTAAAATAAATTTTGTAAATGCTAAATATCTTACTAAATGGATATTAAATGATCATACAATAGATACTGCAGTTTGGGGACCATTAAACAGTAAAATAACAAAAGAACTTACTTCTGCATTTAAAGCAGTAGACATAACTCAAAATAAATTATCTGCATTTGTTTCAGTTCCTCAAGATATGTTAGATTTAGGACCTACATTTATAGATTCTTATGTAAGAACTATAATGAAAGATGCCATAGCATGTGGAATAGAAAAAGCAATAGTTAGTGGAAATGGTATAAATTCTCCTATAGGTTTAGATAGAGATATACATAAAGGAGTGTCATACTCTACTAGTACTGGATATCCTCAAAAAACTGCTATAAAAATAACAGATTTTTCACCTAAAACTTATGGTGATTTAATTTCAAAAATGGCTAAAACAGAAGAATATACAGATGATAATAGTAAAAAACATGGCGGAAGAACTAGAAAATTTGGTTCAGTATTATTTATATGTAATCAAATAGATTACTTAACTAAAGTAATGCCAGCTACAACTTTACTTAATGTAAATGGAGTATATGTAAAAGATGTATTCCCATTCCCTACAGAAGTTGTAATATCAAATGAAATTGCAACAGGTAAAGCTATAGTATGCTTACCACAAGAGTACTTTATGGCTATGGGTGCAGCAAAAGATGGAGTAATAACTTATTCAGATGAATATCAGTTTCTAGAAGACAACAGAGTTTATAAAATAAAAACTTATGGAGAAGGTAAAGCATTTGATAATACATGTTCTTTATTGATTGATATATCTGGATTAGAAGAAGCAGTAGTATACACAAAAGTAAAAGGAACTGTAGAAAGTACAGTTAAAGGAACTGTAACTACTAAAGCGGGACAATAGTAATAAGAAAGACTAGTCTATGACTAGTCTTTTCTTTTTTAGAAAGGAGAAAGTCATGGATAGTTTATTACAAGATTTGAAAGATAAATTAAACATTACCTGGGATGAAGAAGATACAGAAAGAAAACTTAATATGATAATAGAAGATGCTAAATTAACATTGAATTATAAACTTGGGCATAGTATAGACTACTCTAAAGAGGGTATAGAACATAGCCTTTTTCTTAATTACTGTATGTATGCTTATAACAATTGTATCAATGAATTTGATGATAATTATTTCAATGAGATAATGCAAATAAGGCAAATGTATGAGGTTATAAATTATGAAGAGAGTAAGTAATTACAATGATGGATATATTCGAGTTTATAAGGAAATACCAGTTAAAACTAATTTTGGAGCAAAAGAGAATATTAAAACAAAGGATAATCTTGAATTTATTGTTAAGTTAGCATATGAAGAATGTAGTAAAAGGCAACAAGATTTAGATTTTGCGGAGTCAAATGATAGAACTTTAAATGTAAAAGTTAAAACTAGATTCTATAAAAATATAAATAATGAGTACAAAGTAACAATTGAAAATACACTGTATGACATCATCTATATAGATGAAGATAGAAAGAATAGAGAGTTGTATTTTTATTTGGAAGAGGTGACAGAAGTTGAGTAAATTAGATGGAATACTTGAACAAATACAATCTGTATTGGAACAAACATTTGAGTTACCGGTATGGTATGGAAGAACATTTACAAAAGGAAAAGATAAATGGAATTACTTTGTATTTAACAAAAAGGAATTTGATAGAAGTGGTAAAAGTAAACTAGATTACAACTATTATTATCAGGTCCATATAATTATGGAAAATTATATCCCAGAAGGTTTTGAACAAAAAGTAATAAAAGCAATACAAGATAATACAAGGTTAAAACTAACAGATCAGTCGATGCAGTTTAATTATATTACAAAAAATAATACAGATATGGTGGTTGAAATGCTGACTTTAGAATTTACAAGAGCATTTAAGGGATGTGATTTAGATGGCTAGAGCAGTATTTGGATTATCAGCCGAAGATGTTGAAAGATTACAACAGGCCATAATGAGTTATGGAGATGGGGCAGAAAAGGTAATAAATAATTACTTAAAAAACGAAGCTAGCAACATATTTACTCAAGCCATAATAAATTATATTCCTGTATCAAATCGTGATAAGCAACATGCAAAAGATAGCTCACCATTGAAAGCTGAACAGAAAGAAAATTTATCATTATATATACATACAAAAACACAATACAATTATTTGTATTTTCCACAGGAAGCAGAAGGAGTACACTTCCAAGGCAAAGTTCCAAATGATTTTATGCAACATGGGGTAGATGCTCAATATGATAACGTAGTAAACAATTTATTAGAAAAACTACAAAATAATTTTAAATAAGGAGGATTGATAAGATGGCTATATATCAAACTAATTTCGCAGAATATGAAGTTAAAGAATCATCTGTAAAATTTAATGATGCAGCAGAAAGCTCATTTAATAAACTAGGATGCGTAGGTAAATTAGATGAAGAACTAGAATGTAAAGTAGTACAAAAAAAATGTGAAGGTATTGTTGCTAAAACAAGAACAATAGGAACTGGTAATGGTACATTAACTTTATCTTTACATATTAGATATGATCTTTATGTAAAAGCATTTGGAATGGAAAGTACAGACTTGAAAGATGGGGTAGTAGCTTATGGTAGAAATAGTAGACATAAAGAGTTTACTTATGTAGCTAAAGTATTAGATGAAGATGGGCTAGAAAAGATGATAGCTTATCCAAGATGCATAATGGCTTCTGCACCAAAAGGAAGCATTGAAAATGGAGTAGAAGAAATAGCGGAAATTGAAATAGAAATATCAATAATGCCAGATGACTTTGGTAATGGTAAGTACGAAATGGTAGTGACTAATGATGTTGATGAAACAGTAAAAAGTACATGGCTAACTGCATTCACACCGGCCTTAGTAAGAAAATCAAGTGTATAAGAAATCAAAGGTAGGTGATATATAATGAAATGTACTATGCTAGAACTAGAATTAATAGATGGATCTAAAATTGAACTAACTTTAAATTTTGCTCGACTATTAAAAGTAAAAAATAATAATAAAAAGTTATATGAAGAATATATGAAAGCTTTAGAAGGCGGTAAGGGTTTTGACCCTATCTTTGATAGCTTAAAGGTATTATATGTTGCTTACCTTTGTGCTAACTCAGACAAATTAGGTACAGATGAAGTAATGAGCGAGGATAAATTCATTGAGATGGTACCTCCAGATATGGAGCTTATAAACACTGTAACAGCTGAATTGATACACCCTAAAAAAAAGTAGGGTTTAGACAACCATTCATTAAAGCTACAGGAAGAGTAAATAAATCAAGAACAAGAATCCCAAAGTTTATTCTTGAAGATTGGGAGGATTATTATACATATTTTGTATTAATTTTAGGAATGAGTGAAGAGATTTTCTTTAATGTAGATTACTCTTCACTTTTATCTATTTTAGAAGATAAAATAGCATACGATAATTACATTAACTATGTAAAAGAAAAAGAATATGAAAAACAAAGACAAAGAAGAAAATAAAAGGCAGGTGATAAAATGGCTAATAATAAGGAAGCAAAGATAACCTTTAAAGCAGAAACTGCCGAGTTTACCGCTGGAATTAAAGAGATGAATAGCAATATTGGTACATTGAATAAACAGTTGAATCTTAATGCTACTCAACTCAAAGCTAATGGTGATAGTGTTGAACTTTTGGAAAATAAACAAAAGCTACTACAAGATAAACTACAAGCCAGCGCTCAAAAAATAGATTATACAAGAGAATGTCTAGAAAAAGCTAAACAAATTTATGGTGAAAATAGTGAAGAAGTAAAAAAGTGGACAGATAAGCTGATAACTGCTGAAACTCAAAACGCTAAGATACAAAACACATTATCTCAAACAAGTTCAAAACTACAAGAATTAGAAAATTCTACAAAACAATCTGAAAGTGCATTAGGCAAATTAGAGTCTACTATTAGTAAACAAGAAAATGAATTAGGACAGTTAAAACGAGAATATCAAAATGTATGTCTTGAACAAGGTCAAGGTTCTCAGGAGGCTAAAAATCTAGAAAGTAAGATACAATCACTATCAGCAGAACTTAAACAAAATAAAGATGCGCTAAAAGAAGTAGAAGATGCATCCGAAGAGTTGGCTAATAATTATGAAGAACTAGGAGATAGTGCAGATAATGTCACAGATATAATGAAAGGCAATTTAGCTAGTGATATAGTAAAAGATAAATTAGATGCACTTAATGATACAACTAAAGAGGTTGCAAGCGGATTGATTGAGTTTGGCGTGGATAGTGACAAGGCGCTAAATACTTTAATTACTCAAACTGGAGCCACAAAGGATGAGTTCGAATCTCTTGAAAATGTAATGCATGAAATTTATGCTGATAATTTTGGAGAGGATATGAACGATATAGCTGAAACCATGGCTATAGTTAAGCAACAAACTGGAGAAACTGGCGAAGAACTTAAGAAAACTGCTGAGAATGCATTTGTACTACGTGATACTTTTGATATGGATGTTGCTGAATCAGTACGTAGTGCTAACATGCTTATGCAACAATTTGGTTATACATCCGATGAAGCATATAATCTAATTATTCAAGGTGCACAAAATGGCTTAAACAAAAATGATGATTTATTAGATACTATAAACGAATATTCAGTACATTTTAAGCAAATAGGTTTAGATGGCGAAGATATGTTCAATATGCTTCAAAATGGTGCAGAATCAGGAACATTTTCAGTGGATAAATTAGGAGATGCAGTAAAAGAATTTGGCATACGTGTTAAAGATGGTACAGCAGATGATGCATTTAAGAAGTTAGGACTTAATGTTGATGAAACTACTGCTAAGTTTGGGAAAGGTGGAAAAGAAGCAAAACAAGCATTATCACAAGTTACAAGTGCTTTATTTGGAATAAAAGATCCTATAGAACAGAATACATTAGGAGTACAATTGTTTGGTACTATGTGGGAAGATTTAGGGGCAGATGGAGTCAAGGCATTAATGGATATATCAGGTGAAGCTGATAAGTCAAAGGATTCACTAGGGCAACTAAATGAGATCAAATATAATGATTTAGGAAGTGCTATAGAAGGTATAAAAAGAACTTTTCAAGAAAGTTTAAAACCGGCCATAGATGTAGTTTTAGATGCGCTTAATGGTTTAGCTAACTGGTTTAACAGTCTACCATCTGGCATACAATCAACCATAGCAACTATAGCAGCAGTAGCAGCTATATTATTATTAGTTGGTTCTACAATTGGGACTTTAATGTTAACGTTACAACCATTGATAGGACTTTTTACTGGATTAGGTGCAGTTATAGCTGGTATATCAACTCCAGTACTTATCGTAGTGGCAGTTATAGCCTCATTAATAGCAATAGGTATAACGTTGTATAAAAACTGGGATACAATTAAAGCGAAATGTTCTGAGGTATGGAATGGTATTAAAGATACTATATCAAACGTATGGAATTCAATTAAATCCATTACAAGCACTGTATGGAACGGAATTAAGACTGTAATTTCTACAGTATGGGATTTAATAAAAACATCTATAACTAATCGTATTAATTTAGTTAAGTCTATAATCACTACAGTGTGGAATGCAATCAAAACTGTTACAAATTCCATATGGAATGGTATCAAGACTGTAATTTCTACAGTATGGAATGCAATTAAATCTACTATTCAAGCTAAGGTTAATACTGTGAAATCAGTAGTACAAACAGGATTTAATTTAGTTAAGACTTATATAATAAATCCAATTAGGTCAGCTTATAGTACAGTCAGTTCAATATTCAGTAGTATTTATAATACTATTAGTAGTAAGATTAATGCTGCTAAGGATGCAGTTGGTAATGCAATAAATAGAATGAAATCATTCTTTAATTTTTCATGGTCATTACCAAAGATAAAGTTACCTCATTTTAGTGTTAGTGGCAGTTTTAGTTTAAATCCTCCAAGTGTTCCTTCGTTTGGTATAAGCTGGTATGCTAAGGGTGGTATTATGACACAGCCAACCCTATTTGGAGGTGGAGAAGCAGGAGATGAAGCTATATTACCTTTAAATTCATTTTATAATTATCTAGATGATAAGCTTGATACAATGGCGAGAAATACAGCTATTGATTATGATAGAATGGGAGAAGCTATGGTCGATGCACTAAATGGCATTGGTATGTATATGGACAGTAAGAAAGTAGGCCGCTTAACATCAAAACCAGTTCAAGAAGATATAAGTAATAGAACAAAAAGATTAAATAGATTAGGAGGTATATAATGCATAGATATGATAATGTAAAATACAATGGCTTCAATTTATCTGAAGTATGTGACATTGAAGAAATAAGATTGCCTATATTACCTTCTAATAAAATATCAACGCTTGATATAGCATCCAGAGATGGAGAAATATACAATGGTAAGAAATACGAATCATATGTTATAGAGATAGACATATTAATTGACTGCGATACTAAAGAAGAACTTAATGAAAAGTTAAAAGATATAAGAGATATATTTGATGTAGATGAGCCTAAACCTTTTTATATTAACAAGGAAAGATTTATTTTAGCTATACTACAAGATAAAATAGAAAAAGACCCTGTATGTTTTTATTCTTATGAATCTACTATTAAGTTATTTTGCCCAGAACCATATTTTTATTCAGATGAAATAACTGCAATAGATGCAGAAGGTAGTGATTTGACATGTGACGTTACTGGCAATAGGGCAATATCTCCAATTATCCAGATAGGATTTTCAACAGATGCATATTATGCTCAACTTGAGCACAAAGAAACAGGGGAAAGAATATTAGTAGGTAAATATCCTACATTGTCTCTATCAGCAGTAAAACAATCAACGAAAGTATTATATGATAAATGTGAAGATACATCCGGATGGACAACATCTTCTGCTAGTATCGGTTCTGATAGGACTGTAGGCGGAACTCTAGCAGTAAGTGAAAGTGGAAATAGTGTTATTATGGGGACAGTACCTAGTGGAGACACTACGTGGAAGGGAGTATGTGTAAGACAGGATTTAAGTCATAGTGTTGATGAGTTTAAATTAACAGCATTTATGAGACATAATAGCACAGGAAAGAATGGTGACCCTAGTAAACCTAAGTATAAGAATGAAGATGAAAAAGTTTTATCAGGAAGTAAAACGCCTTACTATATGGTAACTAGTTCAACATTAAATGTTAGAAAGGGCGCAGGAACAAACTATAAAAAGATAGGTACATTTAAATATGGTCATAAGATTAAAAATGGTACAGCTAAAAATGGTTGGCTTAGTTTTGATTATGAGTACACAGACAAGAATAAAAAGACAGTAAAAACTACTGGATATTGTAGTCTTAGTTACTTATCAAAAGAATATGATACTACGGAAGTAAAAGTAACAGTTAGAAACTTTGTAGTAATATCTGATGACAATAAAGAAAATGTATCAGCATACTTAAGAAAATCACCTAAGAAATCAAGTAAAGCCTTAGCAAAAATACCTGTAGGAACTTGTGTAAGATGTATTATGGTAGACCATTACGATGATAAGAGTAAAATAACTTACTATAAATTAGCTAAGAAATATAAGGGTTATATTGGATATATAGCTAAAGGAAATTTGGTTAGTGCTGATAATGCAGTGTATAGTTATCCGGATGAAGAAGACTTTGAAACTGCTGATGATAAAACAGGAATAATTGAGTTATATGGTTTTGGTGTTAATGGGGAAAAATTATTTACTTTAGGAATGTATGATGATAATGCATGGTATGAGTATACATATCCTAGATGTACTGTAGGCTCAAGAACAGTTCTTAAAGATTCAACAAAAGTACCAAAGCCTGATACTAAAACATACATAATTACTGATAAATCAGGAAAATCAGTTGTTACAGTTAGTAATAAACTATCTGGGAAATTAGGTAGTTGGAATGAATATTATGGCCAATGGACATTGTCAAGAGAAAAAATCAATAAGAAATATGTATGGAATGTTACAGTTACTAAGATTAAGGATGGCAAAACTATAAAAAGCCAAAGTAGTAAAAACTTAAAATATTCTGATTTACCAACTGAAAAATTAGCATATGTAGTTTTATATATAGGAACTACTAGCACTCTTGATAAATCAAGTGCTATGAGCTTAACACATATTAGAGTTGATGAATTAAATCCTAAAGAACAAGAAACTCCTAAAAATATTGTATATTTTCAAGAAGGAGATGTGCTTGAAATAGACTGTGAAAATCACAGATGTTATTTAAATGATGAGCCATGCGATGATTTAGTTGACATAGGTAGTCGTTATTTTGAATTAGAGACAGGAGAAAATAATATAAAAACAAACAGCAATGATACAGATACTACAACGAGTGTAATATTTAGGGATAAATGGTTAGGAGAGTGATAAAGTGCTAGGTGAATTAATAATTTTAGATTCCGATAAGAAGATATGTGCTAGGTTAACACCTAGCCTTTATTTTGATTATTCATATCATCCATATCTTGAAACTGGAGCTGAAACCTTTGATTTCTCAGTTACTCTTGATGAAGAATTAGAACAGGCAATAACTGAAAGAAATTTTGTATTATTCATTCGAAATAATAAATATAAGATGTTTCAGATTATGGCTTGTGAAGATGAAGAAAATATTGATTCAGTAGTAAGGAATGTACAATCTGAAATTGTAGGGCTTGAATTAAGGAATGATTATATAAGAGAATCTACTATAACTGGTAATATGAATAAATTCTTAGATACTATTCTTAAAGACACAAATTATAAAAAAGGTTATGTAAGCCCAGAACTTGATGATATATCAGTAGAAACTAGTATTACAGAGCCAAAAGCCGTTTATACGGTAATTCAAGAATCAATAGCTAGATATGGTAATTGCGAATATGAATTTACAGTAAATCCTATAGATAGTATTAATGGAAATTATGAATTAATTGTTAACTGCTATGCAGATGGCGAAAGAGGAAATAAAACATATAAAAGATATGATTATGATTTCAACAGTTATGGCATGAAAAGGACAGGCGATGCTACAGACCTTGCTAGTGGGCTTATAGGTGTAGGAGCTAATGGTATTACATTCAAAGATATTAAATGGGAAAAAGACCAAGGCGACCCTTTAGATAAACCATTAGGACAAGATTTTCTATTAGACCCAGATGCACATGATATGTTTTCAAATGGGGACAAGTATATATTAGGTAAATATACTAGTGATACAACAGACCCAGGAGCATTGTTATTAGAAACATATAAGAAATTGCAGGAAGTTAAACAAATAAAATATTCATATGAGATACCAGTATATTTAACAGATGATGAATATGATGAAATTGAGGTAGGAGACACTAATTATATAGTAAATGATAAATTTAATCCTCCTATACAATTGGAAGGAAGAATAAGCGAATTAGAATTAACAGACAGTGAAAATAAAATAACCTTAGCAAACTTCAAAAATGTAAAAAGTAATATCAAATCGTTAAAAAAAGAAGATATTATAAATGAAACTATAGATATTATTAAAAAGACAGGAAAACTAACTACAAGCGATATATTAGCAATAAGACAGTACCTACAACAATTAGGTGTGGATAAAAAAAACATTGATAGCCTTATAAAAAAATATACAGATAAAGTAGTACCTGACCCAGTAAAACCTGGAGATGATACAAGTAAAATAAGTGAGGATACAGAAGATTATAGAGCTATAAACATAAAGAAAATAGATAGTGGATTATGGATAGGGGATAGTAGAATACGTGACTGTATTACATATAAATGCGGAGAAATAAAAGGTAAAACACCTACTACACAACCTGAACCCAATAAAAAAGAAGATAGTAGTAAAACTGCAAAACAATACAAGGCGGCAGTAGATTATTATGCCGGCTTTGGATTAGGGAAATGGAGTGATAAATATAGCGATTTAAAAAATATGAGAAGTAAATCTAATCATTGGAAAATATACGCTCCAGTTGAATATTATAGTAAAAAGTTTGGACTTGACCCACAACTAGTTTATGCTATGATATATGCCGAGTCTAGTGCCAACCCATATGATGCTACTAAGTATAGCGGCGGCGGATACGGTCTTATGCAATGCGAAAGAGCTGCTTATTTTAATAAAAAACAAAAGATTGAATATTTAGATGGTAAATTTGAATACTTTACACCAAGTTACTCTAATATGAAACCTAAATCTTGTGGAACTAAAATAATAAATGGAGTAAAAGTAGATAAAGCTATATGTAACCAGATAATGTTTGGTTGTAATGAACTTAGAAAATCATTAAAACGTTTTAAATGGAACATATTTGCAGCCTTGGTTGGTTATAACTTCGGTCTATATGGATGTGATTTATTGATATGTAGATACGTTGCAATGAAAAATGGTTTATCTTGGGTCAATAAATATGGATATACAGTGCAAAGTTCAAAAGTACAATCTTTATATTTCAAAGAATTAGAGAAAGGTACTGCTGCATGGGCCGGTGGAAGAAAATGGTATGTAGAAAATAAACACGCCGGAACTGCTACTAATATTGAATGTTACCTTAGATGGTACAAGGTAGTAGAGGGTCAATTGCCATATTGTATTGATGAAAAAGGTAAAAAAAGAGGTTATGGAGCAATAAAACCGGGCACATCAAATAAGAGTGCCGAAGCTACTGCTGTATCTACAGAGTCTTCAATGACTAGAGCAGCAAGTGTTAAAAATGCACCTACATGGAGCATAAGTGATAACACTACTACTAAAAAAGGCGTTGCAGAAAATGTAAGAAAGAAAATAGTAAATAAAGCTAGAGAGATAGCAGAATTACATCAAAAGTATAAAAAAGCTACATATTATGCAGGAGCTTGTATTTATGATGATAGTAAAAGACATAGAGTAAGTGGAACTATAAATGGTATTAAAAATCCATACTGTTATGTGTGTTCTTCTCTTAGTTCATGTGCTTATTTATATGCAGGTCTTAGGAGTGTAACTGCTAAATATGGTGGAGCCAACTGTTCATATGGGACTTTAGTTAAAAGTGCTTGTAAATACAGTGGCTATACATTAAAGAAACTAACAAGTACAACAATTAATGAATTACTACCTGGGGATTTAATAATGTTGAGTAATGCCACTGTCCCTTCAAATGTAACAGTTAGCTGGGCATCAAAGTCTGGAGGTTCCTCTAAATATGCTAGTGGTGGCACACATCACGTAGTAGTATATTGCGGAAAAGTAAATGGTAAACGTATGATAGCTCATGCTAGTGCACCTTATAAATGGCCTAGAGCTATAAGATATGAAGACATGAGCATAACATATAGTTCAAGAGGTAGTATGACACATTGGTACACACACGGGATAATACTTAGACCTTGGGACTTAGCAAGAGCTGATAAAGAGGCAAAAGTGAAAAACCAATCAGCTACAAAACCAACACCTCCAAAAGACATAGTAGAAGACCCTGACGGAACAACTTATGAAGTTACCTTTAAAGGACTTGATAGTGCTGCACCTAAGGACTTTGTAGAGGGTGGAAAACTTATTACTAATATCACTGTTAACGGCGTTACAGACAAAACACCATATCCTAAAACTGTAAGCCATGTAATGTTAGCATTTGGAGTACCTTCTATAACAGATAATATTGAGAGTGTAGTAGAGGACTATACATCACTGATAAAAGCTTTACTTAAAAAGTATCCAAAGAAACCTATATTTGTATGTGAGGAATGCCATTTAACAAGTGCTTATGGAAGTGATTATAAGAATATGAATACATTAATAAATGATTTCAATACAATGATGCTTGATTACTGCAATAAGACAAAATATGTAATATTTCTAAGGAAACCAAAGGATATGTGTAATACTAGTGATAAAACATTGTGGTTAAGTAGTCTAACTTCAAACAGTTGGACTATGAAGGATAAGGCTAGTACTCAAACTTATTATAAGGAATATAAGAAAAAGATATTATACTTTGGAGATGGAGCAGATTGGGAAAGTAATAGCGTAACTAGTAATAAAATGTTAGATAGTCAAAGAGTATATACTTACAATAAACCACTAACAAAACTACAATTTAGAGTGCCGGCAACTTCATCCACTAACTACAATGATAGTTATTATGCCCGTATTATATTCACTACTGCGAAAGGATTTAAGCTAATACAACCTGATACAGTATACCTAGAGGGGGTAGATTGTAAGAATGGGGTACTAATACCAAAGGTAAATACTACTTACATTGTATCCGTATATTATAATCCTGATACTACAATTAGTGATAAAGCATACCTTGGAAGTGTTGGAGCTAAGAAAAAAGGCAGTAATTATGCACAACCACTATTCAAATACGCCTCAGATCTGGTTAAAATCGCCAATAGTTACTACACTAATAATAGTAAGTTCAGTTATAATAGTACAACTCCTTGTGACTTCAAGAATCCAAGCGAAAATATCAATAAATGGAAAGTAAATGGTAAGTACCAAATAGATGATAGTTGTTTCCTTAATTATGTATTAACAGGTTGGACTTATGATAAATCACCATATGGCAATGAAAAGAAAACTGATAATAATAGAAATAATAGTGTTAGTTGGGCAATACCATCCACTAGAAATGAAGCTAATATAGGTAAATACTTTGTACAAAAGAATTGGGTTGTAGATGTAGCTGACTTACAAACTTTTAAGAATTTAGCTGTTGGAGATATTATATTCATGGACGCTGACAGTAAAAATAATGGTGAATTTATGGCAATATCACATACTGCTATAGTAGTAGAAAAAGACAAAGACGGGGACTATGTAGCACTTGAATGTACTAATGGATTATCAAGTGGCGTATTTAGGAAAGTGAAAGTAAAAAACCTTGCGAGTAAAAATATATTATTTGTAGGCAGATTTATGATAGGATAGGAGGTGAATATATGATAGGTGATGGACAAGAGCGTGTAGACAGACCCGTATATGATGATGATGGTGAGATAATTATATGGCCAACAGAGGACGAGGAAATGGAGGAATTTGCAGAGGAAGCGGAAGTAGCCACAGTAGCTACTTCCGATGATACTACAGAAGATGACACATACTATGAAGTACCTGACACTGTAGAAGATGACCAGGATAGAATTGATGTACAAGTGGAGAGTATCGAAGATGAAGAATGTGAAGATTCCAAAATAGGTGATATTCAACAGGCCAGTGAAAGTTATGACGAGGCTATGGATAGAATTGTTAGTATATTAACTCAAGCCTTAAGTACTGAGGAAATGACAGAGGAAATGAGTGCAGAACTTCAAGATGCAACTAACGACATGGAAACTGCAAAACAAACAATAACAGATTTATGTGGTGACCCTGATACTAAAGTATTACAAACTGACCCTGATACTAAAATTCCACAAAACCTACAAGAACTGTTGGAAACACTTACAAAAGATGGAAAGGCTCCATGGCTATATATAGATGATGAAGGTAATTTATTATTAGATGGAGAGAGCGTACCTAAATTAAAAGTAGTAGAATTGGAAGCACAAAAGGTAAAAGCTGATTTAGGTGAGTTCAAAGACCTTACAACAAATAATTTTACAGCTGTAAATGCTAAAATTGATAATTTAAATGTCGGAGATTTAAGTGCAGTTAATGCAACTATAAAAAACTTACAATCAGATTTAGCACATATAGGAGTATTAATTGGCAATAGTGCAACTATAAAAGATATACAAAACTTGTTATTAACATCTAAAAATACAACTATTGAGAATGCTCTAATAAAGGACGCTATGATTGATACTGTAAGTGCAAACAAAATTAATACTGGAACAATTAATACTAATAATGTAAGTATTCAGAGTGATGATGGCTCAATGTTATTGCAAGGTAATCTTCAACAATTTAAAGACAAGGCAGGCAATGTACGTATTCAAATAGGAAAAGATGCCAAAGGAGATTTTACATTTACATTATATGGAGCAGACGGAAAAGGTCAACTTATTAATCAGAATGGCATTCAGTCAAGTGATGCTATAAAAGATGGACTAATAGTAAATGCTAAAGTAGCAGACAATGCCAATATTAGTGCAGGTAAACTTGATATAGCAAGTTTATTCAGTACTATGAATGAGAGCGGCTATACTCTTAAATCTAGTAAAATAAAATTTGATGATAAAAATCAAACTTTAGATGTATTATTTAACAGCCTATCTACTAAGGTAGATACTGCCAATGGAGATATGAGTAAATTACAAACACAAGTAACTACTAATACAACTAATATAGGAGTAGCTAATGGAAAAATAGAAACATTAATAGCTGATACTACTATTGAGGAAGATGGTACAACTACTACTCTAAAAAATGCCTTCAATAGTGTAAAAGATACAGTAGATAAACATGAGCAAACTATTAGTTCAATGGGTTCAACTCTTAATAGTGTTTCCATTGAATATTATGTATCAACTAGTGCAGTTGCACTACAAGGGGGTAGTTGGTCAACAACAACTCCACAATGGCAAGAAGGAAAATATATTTGGCAACGTATCAACTATGGTAAGGTAAATGGAACAACAACATATAGCACTCCAGTCTGTATTCAAGGTGCTAAAGGTGAAGATGGTACGGGAGTAAATATACTAGACAAATATCCTTCATTAGAAGCATTAAAACAAGCTCATCCAACAGGAAATCCTGGAGATTGTTATACTGTTAATGGTACTTTATATACTTGGTCAACTAGTAAAAATGACTGGGTAGATTGTGGTAATATTAAAGGTGAAAAAGGTGACCAAGGTATTCAAGGTATACAAGGGCCACAAGGTGAGCAAGGGCCTCAAGGTCCACAAGGAGAACAAGGTGGAAAAGGAGACCCTGGTAACCCAGGTGAAAAAGGTCAATCTTTAGTAAATAGTACACCTCAATGGTATAAATCAACTAGTAGTACAACGCAAACTGGAGGAGAATGGACAGGAACAATGCCAGTTGCTGAGAAGGGATATTGGTATTGGCTAAGATTTAAATTAGACTTTGAAAATCCAACAGAGACTAAATATACTGCACCTACTATGGAGCAAGTATATACGAAAACAACATCACTTGAGCAGTCGTTAGATGGATTTAAACAAACTGTAAGTAATACTTATGCAACTAATGATGATTTAGGAACTATTCGAAATGATGTATCTAGAGTAGAACAAACTGCGAATAAAATTGGATGGTTTATAAGCGGATCCAGTTCAAGTTCAATGACATTAACAGATGAGGCATTAACTGTTATAGCTAAGCAGTTAAAAGTAAGTGGAGATATGATAGTTGACGGGGCTATTGATGGTAAAACTATTACAGGAGCAACTATTATAGGTAGTACTTTTAGAAATCAAAATGATACTTTTAGTGTAGACAGTGAAGGTAATATTGTTGGAGCACAAATAAAAGGTAGTGAAGTTGTGGGAGATAGTTTCTCAGTTGAAGGAGAACTTACTGCTGACACAATCACAGCAAATAAAATAAACAGTGCTCAATATCCAAGCACATTGGAAGACGATATACAAATATCAATTAATAGTGGTGGTAGTGATGATAATGAATTATATGACGGTGTATCTTTTGCCACAGTAACCGGGGCATTAGAAGCCTTACCTAAATTCCTAAATGGAAAAGTAGTAGATATATGGGTACAGGAAGATATATATGAAAATATAGATTTCCAATACTTTATTAGTGGCAGAATTAACTTATACTTAGATGGTAGTACAGTGTATGGCTATATAAGAAATTATACAAGTGGTACTAAAGTGAATGTATATGGCGGCTATATGAAATATGAAACTGCTAAGACTGGTGTAATACATCCAAGCACAGGTTGTGCAGTTGCCAGTAGAACTGCTAGTTTAGTTGGACAAGAAAATTCCCCAATTAATGGATATAGCTTAAAAATATATGGTAGTGATAATGCTTCCGGTAGTGCCACTACAATTGTTGGTGTTGCTTGTGATTCTTATGCTAATGGATACTATAAGGATGTACAATTTATAAACTGTGATATAGGTTTTAGAGCAAATGCAGGAGGTAGAATACACGCTGCAAAATCTAGTGGTGTATGTAGCCAATATGGATTTGAAGCAGTAAGTGGTGGATTAATTACAATAGCAAACAGTCCACAATGTGGAGGTAATAAATCCAATACTCATGTAAGTTCACCAGGTCAAATAATAGCCCCTACTAGTGTTACATATGAAGGGGGTAATCAAACTACAGACGGCAACCCAGCTCCTACTCCAACAACTACAAAAACTGTAACAATAAAATCTAACAGTGGTGATACTTATAGAAGTTCAGTATATAACAACTGGAAGAAAGATAATACTGCAAGACAGGGTGATTATGGTTACGGCGATTGTAATGGTTGCTGGTTCTTTGGTAGCCAATTCAATCAGTTCAAAGATAAATCTATTAGTAAAATCGAACTTACTATTAAGAGAATATCAGGTGGTTCTTATTCAGGAGTTCCAATTGTAGTAAAAACTCATAACTATTCAAGTAGACCAAGTGGGAAACCTTCATATGGTTCAAGTTGTGGTAGTGTTAGTATCGCAGTTGGTAATAGTGGAAAGTTAACTATAACTAATAGTACTATACTTAATGCACTTTCAAACGGAACTATAAAAGGCTTTGGTATTCAATCCACTTATAATGCTAGTAGCTATGCAGTATGTAGTGGTAGTGTAACAATGAAAGTAACTTATACAGAATAGGAGGTGATTGAATGGATGCAATAAATATAATAACTGAAATATATAAACAAGAATTGGCACAAGCTAATCATCAAAAAGTACTATTTCAAGCTCAATGTGAAATATATAAGCAACAAATAGATAAACTTAAAAAAGAAAATGAAGAATTAAAATCCACAGATAAAATAGATAAATAAGCAGAGAATTAAAATTAAATTTTTAGTTCTCTTTTTTATTTTGAAAGGAAGGTATTTAAGATGATTTATAAAAAATGTGTTATGACGATTGATAAAAATAAAGCAACTTTAGATGAAGACATATATTTATATAGATTGGATAAAAACATTGAATTGTATTTTACAATTGTAAATAACAAATATAGATTCAATAAAAGTGATATGAACAATATTATATTGATTACTAATGCAAGTTTTTTCCAAGTTAGATTATATAAAAATGCTGAAATAAAATATACATTTGCAATACAACCAACAGACGGAGGTCAAGCAATACTTACAATAACTGATGATCTTATAGATGATCCAATAGAAGTAGGTGATTATGATTTTCAAATATCATTATTAGACGAAGAAAAAACAAGTATGATTTCCATGCCTATTGTATCAAAACAACTACATGTATGTGAGCCTCTTGTAAGTGATGATGCAACTATGGGTAAGGCTATATTAGGATTAAGTAAATTAGCGACCGGAGAAATAAAAAATGCTTTCGATAGTGAAGGCAACTATATTAGAGAAATCCACCAAGATGGAGATATACTATCAGCAAGCATAATCAATAAATTTGAGGAAGCACTTGACACTAACACTAAAGCTATAAAAAATGGGACTGGTACATCTTATGATGATACCGAAATAAAAACTGATATAAATACTATTAAAACTGATTTAGGTACTGAGGAATTAACTACAACTGCTAAAACTGTTAAAGGTGCAGTAAATGAAGTTGCTGCACAATATAAAGAGATTGCGAACAACCAACCAACTGATTTGTCATTAGATAGTGCTACTAATTTACTTCAACTTGTAAATTCAAAGGGTAGTAAATTAGGCAACGGAATAACACTTCCTATATCAAGTGGTGGGGGTACAAGTCAGTATTTACATATAAAATATTCAAGTACAGGAGCGCCACAGTTAGCAGGACAAATATCAGATACACCAAACGCATATATAGGCTTATGTGTAGATACAAATGCAGATTCTCCAACAAATCCAAAAAATTACACTTGGTATAATTGGAAAGGAGACAATGGAGATACTGGTGCAACTCCAAATTTACAAATAGGAACAGTAACTACACTTGAGAGTGGAAGTAATGCAACTGCATCAATTACTGGAACAACTGAAAATCCAGTATTGAATTTAGGTATTCCAAAAGGAGACAAGGGAGATACTGGAGCAAGTGGAACTGGTACTGGTGGAGATACTGAGACATGGGAAAAAGTTATTGAAACAACTTTTGGAGAAGAATGTTATGCTTTTACTGTAACGCAGGATAAAGATGGCAATCCTTTACAGCTAAAAGAAGGTTTTATTTTTTTAACAGTTAGTCAACCTAAAGATACAGGAAGTAATTTATTATATGGAATGGGTTTTAGTAATTGGGAAAATAGTTTTAATGGTAAAACCAATATATATAGTATAGGTTTGATGAAAAATTATGAATTTTATAGAGCAGCTTTTTATTTCAAAGTAATTAATAATTATGTTTTTACTCAATGCTTAGGAAATGTTAGAATTGGTACAACAGCTCCTAAGTATAATGTATTTACTCAACCAAATATATTTAATGCCAATACGGTTTCTAATTTTAGAGTTTTAACAAATAGTTTAGAATATGTAGATAAAATTACCGTAGGATTAGATATGTCAACAATGGGTTTATTTTCAGCAGATTCTATTATGGAGGTGTGGGCTAAATGTTAGTTAAAAGAGTTATAGATGGAAAAGTTATAGAAACAGAATTGACACAAGAAGAAATTGACGCTCAAAAAAACCAAAATAAACCAGAAGAAATAACAATAGAAGAAAGAGTTAGTGCAATCGAAGAAGTTATTTTAAATTTATTGTAAGGAGGTAAAATTATGTACAACTTTTTATTAAATATGTGGATTATGAAAAAAGTAAATGAAGAATATTTACAAAAGAGAGTTTCAAAAGGACAAATAACTCAAGATGAATATGAAATGATAATTGCTACACCTCAAATATAAATATAGAAAAATACACCCACTTTTATTATAATGATAAAAGGGGTGTATATATGGGAAATAGTGAAATTAGCTTATTAAGTAAGTATCGAACTCAATTAATGGGTTTAGCTATGCTATTAATATTAATATTCCATACAGGTATTGATGTTAAAAGTGTAAATGTTATAAGGAGTATAAAAGATATTGGAGATATGGGTGTAGATATATTTTTATTGTTATCAGGTATAGGTCTATATTTTTCTTATTCAAAAAATAACGATAAAAAATATTTTTACAAGAAAAGAGTGCTAAGAATTTTACCTACATTTATTCCTGTTGCAATAGTATGGTATTGTGCATTCACATTAGTATTTAAGGGAAAAATAATTGATATTTTTTTAGGTGTAACAACTTTAGGATTTTGGATAAAAGGGAATATAACATGGTGGTTTATATCAGCTATATTAGTTTTATATGTATTTACACCTTTTTATTTAGATTTTATGAATAAAAATCCTAAAAAAATTACAGCTATTACAAGTTTATTTTTTATTGCTTTAGGATTATTGATAAGATTTACAATGTTAGATAATATTTTAGATTATTTATTAATTTTTATATGTAGAATACCAATTTTTATAATAGGTCTTTATATAGGGAATATTATAGTAAATAAAGAAAAAATATCTTTAAACAGTAAGATAATTTATATTTTTGCTATTGTTAGTTTAATAATTAGTTTACTAATTGTAAATCCAAATATTATTTATATTCCATTTGCTTTAAAATATTATGTTTATATTCCACTATCTTTAAGTATCTGTTTATTAGCAACAAAGTTACTAGATAAATTTAGCGATGGTAAATTTAAAATATTAACATTTTTAGGTATATATAGTTTAGAAATATACTTATTTCATGAAAAAATATTATGGATTTTATCATTTTCAGAAAGAATAAAAGTTATAGATAAATACCATATAGTATTAAATATTATTGCATATTTAGTAGCTATGGTAGTAGCATATTTATGGAGTAATATTGTATCAAAAACTATATCAAGAAAACAAACTATTACAGGCTAGATTGATTTCTAGTCTTTTTTAATACGCATTTAGTTCGCAATTTAAAAATATTATGAACTACACAATTTGAATCTATTGTGCAATAAAGATGTTTATAAAAATGAAGTCATGTTAATACTTTCTAATAAAAAGGAGTGTTGGCATGGCTTTATTATATATAGCATTAGTATTATGTTTAATAGGCATATTAATAGGTATTCTGTCTATAATAGGGATAATTGTACTTTATAAATCAATATAGAAAGTTAAAGGACTTAATTAATTTTAGGTCCTTTTTTAATACAAAAAAGGGGTGATATTATGGATTTTCATTGCTGGAATGAAGAAGGGTGTACAGTAGAATTAGATGAAAGAGAGAAACAAGCATATATAGATTATGTTCAAAAGAAAAATCCAGGGCAACAAATTAAATATATTACAGTAAAATTAGATGGTGATTATGTTGATTTGAAATATGAAGTAAAACCAATTCCATTTAAAAGAATTCGCAGAATTACAGGCTATTTGATAGGTGATACAACGACTTGGAACGATGCAAAATTGAATGAACTCAAGGATAGAGTAAAACATAGTTAAGAATAGAGGTGTTGTCTATGAATACAGAAATAATTGTTGCAATATTAGCATTAATAGGAACATTGGCTGGTTCGTATTTTTCTAATAATAAAAATACAGCTATTATGGATGAAAAAATTAAAGATTTAAAGAAAGACATAGAAACCTTATCAGATAGAGTAAATCGCCATAATAACCTTGTGGAAAGGATGGCAATAGTAGAAGAACATATTAAAATGAGTGAAAAGGAGAGAGATAAATGTTAGATTTAAGTGTTATAAGTAATTATTTAGTAGTTGCAGTAATATTAGTATGTTGTTGTATTGGATATGTAATAAAAACAAGTTTAGATTTTATACCTAATAAATATATCCCATTAATCATGGCCTGCATAGGAGTGGTTTTAAACTACTTTATAGCAGGCTATTTTAATGTAAATGTATTACTAGGAGGGATGTTGAGTGGTTTAAGTTCTGTAGGACTTCATCAAGCTTTTAAAAATTTAATTGAAAACCAAGAAGGTGATAAATAATGAAGACTAAAAATGGTTTTACATTATTAGAAAATGAAAAAGATGTAAAGGAATGGTTATCTAAGCAAAAAGTAACAAGAAAAATAACTAGACTTCAGGTGCATATGATGGACTTACCAAATTATAGTACTTGGGAAAAGACTGATAAAAAAGTATTTTCTGAACCTCATTTTGGAAGAACTCAATCTTTAGATTCTTATGGAAAAAGTAAATGGGGATGCAGTGATGGTCATGGACATTACATAGCCCAACATTTAAATATTTTTCCTGATGGTAAAATAACAACTGGTAGAAATCTTAATTCTACTCCAATAGGAATTAGAGGTTGGAATACAAATGCTATCTGTATAGAAATATATGGATGCTTTAACAAGGGCAAAGATAAGATGACTGAAGCACAAAAGAAAGCAGTAATATATCTTTATGGATTACTTTGCAAAAGATTTAACATACCTGTAGATATAAGTCATATAAGACCTCATTGTTGGTTCACTGCTGGAGGAACTTACTTAGGAAAATATAATCCTTCAAGAAGTGCCAAAACTTGTCCAGGTACTGCATTTTGGGGTTATGGTTGTAGTCCTGAGGGATTTGCTCACTTTATAAAAGATGTGAAAAACTATGTAGAAGGGAAAAAAGAAGAACCTAAGAAGGAAGAAACTAAATCAACTACAAAGAAATTTGAAATAGTAACACTTGATAAACTTAATATAAGAAAAGTAGCAGATTGGGATGCAGATCCAGTTGCAACAGTTAAGAAGGGGCAACATCTACAAGTAATAGATACAGTAGATGCTAAAAATGGAAGTACTTCTATGTATCGCTTAGAATCAGGGCTTTACATAACTGCATCTGATAAATATGTAAAGAAAGTATAATAAAAAGGCTGGTAGGGATTAATTTCCTTACCAGCTTTATTTTTATTGGTTATTATCTTGTTGTGCAGGTGTTTCTTCTTGTTCCTGTTGTTCATCATTATTAATATTCCAACTATCCTCATCCATAGGCTCATCGTAGTAGTCCCAGTTATAATTATCATCTTCTTCATCAACTGTATTGCCATCACCATTACAGTGACAATCATCTACTGGATAACCACATTCTGGACATTTGGGTTGTTTATCATACTCTTCTGTCATATGATCATGTTTTACTAATGGTTGACGATTACCATCTTCATCGACATATACGTTATTTTTTTCATCTACATATGGTTTAGTTTTTTCCTTTTGTTGTTTTTCTTCATTTACTGTTTTCCTTTTAGTTTGTTGAACTTTCTTAGTTGTATTTGTTGACTGATTATTGTTCTCTAATTTATTATTATCTGCTGATTTACTATTAGTTTTATTTTCTTTATTTTGATTTGATTGTTCTTTTTTAATTATTGGAGTCTTACTTAAGAAATAAGCATTAATTTGGAAGTATCTTTCATCTGATCTTTTTCTAAGTCCGCAACATCTTCCGTATGCTATTATTGTATCGCCAACCTCAAATTTAACATCAACCATGTTTTTAGGGATGTGTACATATACTGGTAATATTGCTTTTTCAAAATCTAAAGTAATTATCATAGTGTTATATTCAGTTTTGAATTCTTTAACTGTACCTGTTATTTCAACATATTCATCCTCATAATCATTGCTAAGGGTTAATTCAGTTACTTTTTTATAGTCATGTTCTTCTTTCTTCGTTGTGGCTAATGCTTGTTTTCCTTTTTCATCTAAATTCTTTGTAGTATCCTCACTACATCCAACCATTAAACTTCCTGCTAATATACATGATGTTAAAATACTTATTAATTTTTTAATCATATTCAACATCTCCTTAATAATTTATATTTTAGAATTCTATTTTTAATACTGACTTAAGTTAATTGCTGCATTTAAGTCCCTATCCATTGTATGTCCACATTCAGGACAAGTGAATGTTCTATCTTTAAGTTTAAGTCTATCTTTGCCTGTTCTTGTATGTCCACATTTACTGCAAGTTTGTGAACTAGGATACCATCTATCAGCCATTACTAATTCTATGCCATATTCTTGTGTTTTGTATTGTAATTGTCTTTGAATTTCATAAAAACCTTGTTTGCCTATCGCATCTGATAAATGCTTGTTTTTCATCATTCCTTTTACATTTAAGTCTTCTATTACTATCTTTTGAGGTTTCTTTTCTACTAATTGATGTGTCATTGTATGTCTATAATTATTTCTAATATCTCTTATTCTATGTTGTAGTTTTAAGATTTGTTTTTCTAATTTGATTATGTTATTAGTTTTATGATATACTTTTCCGTCTTTATTCATATCATATTTTTTACTTACTTGTCTTTGTAATCTTTTTAATCTCTTCTCTAATTTCTTCATCTCAGCGGTTTTGTTAATATTCTTATATACTGTACCATCGCTAACTATTGCTAAATCCTTAACTCCTAGGTCTACACCTAATACAGTTGGATTTAATTCAGGTTTATAATCTTCTTGTTCTACTCCTACTGATATGTACCAATGCAATCCATCATATGTCACTCTTGGATTAGAGTATTTATTTACAATAGGTATATAATTTTTTCTACTTAAATTTACTATACCTATTTTAGGAAATTTAATTTGATTTTCAGATATTTTTACTGCTTGATAGTTTGGAGCAAATGCTGGAGTTGTTTTATTTTTGCTCTTAAATCTTGGGTAGGATTTAGCATTGCCCTTTTTTACTTCTCTGAAAAAGTTCTTAAATGCTGTACAAGCATCTGTATAAGCCGTAACTAGTACTATACTATCGCAATCTTTAAGCCAGTTATTTTCTTTTTTATAAGCAGTTAAATACTTACTCATACCCATAGCTGATATGAATTTTTCGCCTTTTTCATATCTTTCCTTTTGAAAGGCTAATGTCCAGTTATATATATGTCTAGCACACCCTGATTGAAAAAACATTTGTTGTTCTTGTTGTTTATTAGGTTCTAATCTAACTTTATATGATTTAATCATTTCTTTCCCTCCTATGTTTTTATATTATATATCACATTTGTACAGGAAACATATACAAGCTATAGTGCATATATATAAGGTTTCAATACTTGCTATACTGTATATTACATTTGTATTCGTGCAACTTGTAATACAGTAATACCAATAGATATAAGTGCTGAATACTAATTGTACTAGTTGATATACAAGTACTTTTTATTAAGTTTTCAAGGTATCAACATATATCTGTACTAGTTGGTATTACTACAATATAAGCTACAAGCATTGAAAAATATAATAAATTTCTAATAACAAGATTGTATTAGCACAAGTGCAATATACAATATAACAAGTTTCCCTATTCAACGTATCCTCTTTTGCATAAGCTACTCGAGCTGGTATGATACTCCAAGGGCGTAAATTCGGGTTTGAACATCCCTACATACCGAAATAATCTTTTAAGTGATTATCTTTCGGTTTTTATTCTCTTGTTACTATTATAATAACATTATTGCTATCATAATGCAAGCACTTTTATTTATTTTTATTGAAATATTTTTAAAATGCTATCACTATGCTATAATAGAAATAAAAAGGAGTGATTTTATGGCTTTAAAAGAAAACATGACTAGAATAACAGTTAATATTGATAAAGATAAATATGAAAAAGTAAAAGGAATGGCAATGAAAGAGGGAAGAGCAGTAAGTAATTACATAAATTTTTTAATAGATAAAGAAATAAAAAAGAACCAAGAGAAGTAATTTCCCTTGGCTCTTTCCTTTATTAGCAATTATAATATTCATTTTTTATATTATCGTATCCCATTAAAACCTTTCCAGATGCATCTGAATATAATTCACATCTTACTTGAGAAGAGTCGACTTTGTTTTCATCTCCACCGCTTATTTCATCGAATAACTTTTTAGCCTCTGCAAATTTACACCAGTCACTCAACCATTCGTTTCCTTCTCTATCAAACCAACTAACAATATAATTTTTATTCATTATTTAATTCCCCCCTTTTCTTTTATAGTAATATATATGCAAGAGTTATATAAAAATTGCATAAATTTATATAAATTTTAAATAATTTTTTATTAATTTTATGTAACACTTATATAAAAATTACATATATTTATACAAAGAAAATAAATAAAGGATTTCAAGAAAAAATAAATAATATATAAATTATACATTTTTTAGGTAATAATTGAATAAAAATTAGTGAGGTGAGATTATGGCAAAAGAAAAACCAACTATAATCAATATTTCATTTAAAAAAAATACACTTGATGATACCATGCTTTTAGATTGGCTCCAACGTAAATTTGAAGTGTATGGCAAAAGCAACTATATAAAACAAGTTCTTAGAAAAGAAATGCTAAAAGAAATAAATAAAGAAGAGTAAACAAAAGAAAAGCCAAGGAAAGAGTATCCTGGGCTTTTTATTATATAAGATGTCTTAATAATTCACATAATGCAGCCAACCCAAAATAAATGCCAGCCTTAAACAATTCACTTACCTCCGATAAAATAAAAGATTAAGAATATTATTTCTCATAAGGGGGATTTTATAATGGTAAAATATTACACTTTTTCGGAATTTTTACATTTAGAAGAAGAGGACTTGAATATGATAGAAAAGTTCTTAGATCATATCAAAAGAAATAAAGTTGTATATTCAAGATTAGTATTATTAGTAGCTTTGCTAATGAAAAATAATAATATAATTTATGCAGAAAGTTTTGAAGTGAGTTTAAATAATTCAGCTAAACAAATAATAGATATGTTGTTAGTATTAGCTAAGTATTCATTTTTAGGTCTAGGGCTGAAGGAGATAATATCTACTATGATTGCTGGAGGAAGCTTTAAAGAGGCAACAACATCAGGAATGCAGTATCTATTAACTTATGTATTAATTAAACTATATCCTTCATTATTTAATATGTTTAGTAAGATTAATTTCTAGGAGGTGATATTATGAAATCTAAAATAATATTTAGTGTGCTTGGATGTTCATATAACTTATGCTTAATCAGTGGATTAGTAAGTTTTATATTATATGCCTATGGTTTAGATAAATGTAAGCATGGTCCAACTATAGCTATAGGGGTATATCTTGTATTGTCAATATTAGGAGAGTGTCTACTATGAAATTAAGTGATTATTATTTAATCAAAAGACAAGAATATGTAACATTTAAATTAATTCCAACTAAAAGCAGTAGAAATAATACAACTATAGGAATAGCACATCTTATTAATAGTATGTATAGAAGCACTAATAAACTTATCTATAAAGAAAATAAAAAGCTAATAATAGAAACTAGATTAAAAGCTTCTTACTATATACACATATCTAAAGAAAACATATCTTTTTATTTTATTATTCCTAAAATATTTCAGAATCAATTTAAAAGTAAATTTTCCGATACATGGAAAAATGTAGATATAAAAATTGTAGATGCAATTCCAGTAGATATTAATTCATGTAGTAAATACCAATTATATTACAAATTTGATGATGCATTATCTTTGGAAACCGATAGAAGAAATAATGATTTATTATCAGCCAATTTATCTACATTAGAAATTTTACAAGAAAATGAATTTATAGGAGTACTATATAATTTTATTCCTGTGTCAGAAAAAGAAAGTAATTACTTTAAAAAGAAGAGTAGTGAAACTATACAAAGATATAAAAACGGAGAAAACTTAAAGAAATCTAAAAATTTATTGGATTATTCAAAAATAGCACTAAAATTTTTAATAGACTTGATAAATGCCCTTTTAAATTGTCTTTTAAATGGAGAGCAAAATAGTCAGCTTATACTTTATCCTTTAGGAAAAGAAACCTCTTCTAGCACCCAAAGAAAGCTTCAAAAGGAAATACTTAAAAATCAGACTCTAATTTTAGCTCATTCAGAGGAAAAATCAAGAGAAAATCAATTATGCCAGTCTATTTATAATAGTTTTTCTAAAATTGACGGAGACAATGAATTAATTTATACAAAAATAAAAAAAGATATAGATATAAATAGATATATAATTAACAATGTTAAGATAAATTCTACTAGTACAGAAGAGTGTTCAAATTTTATCTCTTTACCAGGGGCAGAATTAATAGATCAATATAAAAACATAACTCATAAAGAAACTAAAGAAAATCCAGTACCAAAAGAATTAACTACTGGGGTTATTAATTTAGGAAGTATTGTATATAAAGATAATAAAGACAATGCTTATCTCAGCACAGATGAAAGCCTGCAATCTTTGCCACTTGCAATATTGGGAGGAAGTAGAAGTGGAAAAACAACTTTTGCTGGGAATATGTGTAATGACATTATAAAAAATAATGAATGTTTAATTGATATAGATTTTATAAAAAATTGTGAAGCTAGTAAAGAAATTAAAAATATAACTCCAAAAGATAGACTGATAGAAGTAGACTTAAGTAATTCAGATTGCATACCTAGTTTAAATTATAATGAAGAAAAAATTATGCAAAATATGAATGCAGATGAAATATCTAAAATAAGCAGAAGAAAAACAAATTATCTATTACAATTAATAAATATTATTAATGAAGATGATAAACAACTTTCTAGTAAAATGAGAAAATATTTAGGATCTGCTGCAAGAATAGGGTTTTGCTTTAATGATATTACTATAAAGGATATATTAAGAATATTAACTAACTACAAATATAGATATAAAATAATTAATGATTTATCCAAGGACCTGCAATTTAAATTAGAAGATAGCATAAATAATTTGCTGGAATTAGATGAATGGAGTAAAACAACTAAGGATAATCCAGTATCAGAGATAATAGGAACTAAAGAAAATAAAATAGAAGGGATAATGGATAGAATTGATTTGCTAAGAGAAAATTATGTAATAGATGCTATGTTAAATAAAGATAGCAAGAATGATATAGATTTTGTAGAGGCTATAAATAATAATAAAGTTATATTGATTAGAATGAGAGATAAAGATTTTGAAGATACCATAAGTATAGATATATTAACCACATTCTTTTTGCAGAAAATATGGATGGCTACTAAGATAAGAGGGTCACAAATAGAATTACCAAATAGGTGTACGGTATTAATAGATGAAGTTTTTCAAACTCCTACAGCTCAAAAGTTACTTACGCAGCATTTTGTCCAATCAGCTAAATTTAATTTAAAATTTGTATTAACGCTGCATTATTTAGAGCAACTTAGCAAGGAAGCCCAATTAGCATTAAAGAATAGTAATTCATCATATATGTTGCTTAGTGGAGTTGATAAAAAAGCATTTATAGCTTTACAAGAGGAGTTTGAAATACATGGATATAGTTTAGAAGATTTATTAAACTTAAAAAGATATAGATCTTTAAATTTAATAAAAAGCAGAGATGGATATAAAGCATTCATAACACAATTACCATTACCAATAAAATAAGGAGGGTATAACCCTCCTATCTTTATGTTCTCATATTAAATTTCATAAGCATATAATATGCCTAAATTATTTCATCTCAACTTTCTTAATTTTCAAAAGTCTTAATGAAATATATGATTTTTAATATGTAGAATATTCCTTTTATAGAATATTTAACACATATTTAACATTTAATCCATTTAATTCTATTTATACTATATAATACCTAACTGTTATGGTCATACAGATTATTGTTTGTCAGTATGACCATAACAGTAAAAAACTATATTGGTAATCTTAATTTTATATCAAGTTCAAATTTACCATTTCTAATTCCTTTTTCTTTATAGTATATAACCTCTTCTATTACTGATTTAAGTAATATATTTTTATCTAATATATTTTGTGTATTTTTATAACTATTAATTATTTTCTCAACCCTTGGAATTAGTTCGGAATAATTTAAATCTATTTTCATTTCTTTTTCTATTAATTCTTTTAGATTATTAATTGCAGTTTCATTTTTTTCTGTTTTAACTCTTAATACATTAGTTCTTTCTAAATAAGTATCAATATCATAGACACCTCTTTCAAGAAAATCGTGTAATTTATTTTTTTGTTTTTGAAGTTCTATAGTTTCCTTTTCTAAAAGAGATAAAGTATGCTTAAGATTACTTATTCTATCATTATTATTATCAGATATATCTTTTTTTAATATTTCATTTTGATATTCATTTAAAAACTGTTGCATATATCCCAAAATAGTATTTTCAACGCTTTCTAACTTTGACGATGAATTTTTATTACAATGGGCACACTTTAAGAATAATACTATATCGTTATTTTTATAGGTTGATTTAGATACAATCATAGTATGATTACAACAAGCACACTTGATTAATCCAGCAAGAGGATTGATCATTTTTTTATTTTGTGATACAGAGGGAACTTGATTACCTTCTAAAATATTTTGTGCCAAATTAAACATATCCTCACTTATAATAGCTTGATGTCTACCTTTTGCATAAATTATTTTATCTTTTGAATTGACAATAGATTTAGTACCTTTTCTCTTTACTTTATTCCAGCTAACATACCCACAATAAATGCTATTCTTTAAAATTCTTCTTATAGCTTGTTCTGAAAATGGTTTACCAGAATTAGTTTTAACGCCTATTGTATCTAAATATACTTTTATTTTATAAGAACCATAATTTGATATATATAAGGCAAATATTTCTTTCACTATTGCTGCTTTATCTTCATCGATTATAAGTAACCTTTTCCCTTCTCTGTCATACTCAAACTTGTATCCAAAAGGAGCATTAGAGGCAATAAATTTTCCCTCTTCAATAGATTTTATTCGACCTCTTTGCATACGTTTAGTAATCATTTTAAGTTCACGTCTAGCAAAGAATGACTTAAATTCAGTCATCTCTTCATCAAGTTCATTATTTAGATCATAAGTTTTATCTGGAGTAACAATTAAAGTGTTAGTTTCTTTAAAAGTATCCAAGATTAATCCTTGGTCCTGCATTCCTCCACGGCCTAAACGATCCAAATCCATACATAGCACAGCATCATACATATTATTTCTAACTTCTTCTAATAGCTTTAACATCTTAGGTCTAGATGCTATACTTCCTCCAGATACTATTTCTTCATGTACTTCAATGATATCTAGATGTTGTTTTTTAGCAACTTCTAATAGAGTGCTTCTATGCCTTGCTAGTGTATCAGTATTTTCTCTTTTTTCTAATTCTTCGTCTTGACGGCTTTTGCGCAAGTACATACATACTTTCATTATGCTATTTCTCCCCCAAATTCATATTTATAATTATTGTATTTATTTAGAAAATATTTAGCAACCTCCAGTTCATTAATCGATAGTGCTTTACTTAATTTTATTATTTCAATCAAAGTAACATTAACAAATTCATCACTTTCTATTTTTGAAATATAGGCTTGAGAAACTCCTATCATCTCAGCCAATTGCTTTTGAGTTACTTTTTTCTTTAGTCTTGTATTTCTAATTATATTCATATTATAAATCTCCTTAAATGTTTTAATAAATTGTCATAATTTTTCTATAAATATAACTACCAGTTATATTTATTGTCCTATAATATAAATAGAAATATATAAATTAAATGTTGAATGTAGAACATATATTCTATAAAATATAAGTATGGATATATAAATGGGGGGATTTGATTGGAGAAAGGAATTATAAAATTGGCAAAAGAGCTGTCTCAACTAAAGAAAAATGACCCAGAAGCGTATAAATTAATAATTGAATTAGTAAAAAAATTAAGACAAATAGGTTGATTAACTTATTTGTCTTTATCATTTAAACTTCTTATTAATTCTTTGATTATTTTCTTATCTTTATCATTTAGGTTTTCGATTTCTCTAGCTAACTCTATATATTCAGTCAATTCTTCAGAGTATCTATATACTCGTCCTAAATGTTGAATATTACTCCTACCAGTTAAATCATCCATACTAACATTAAAAATCGTAGCTAATTTATCGATAGTTTTATTCGTAGGAGTTCGATTACCATTTTCCCAGTTTGAAACAGTTTGTTTTGTAGCATCTACTAATTTACCTAATTCAGTTTGACTTAATCCTAATTTTTCTCTTTCTCTTCTTATGTTATAACCCAATAATTTATTTTCCATATATAACACTCCATACTTATAATATCAATATTCGCAACTAAATTATATTTAGAATATGCAAACATTAATAAATACATTGAAAATACCATGTGAATACATATTTAATTCATTTAAAAGTGTTTACAACTAAATTGTATTACATTTAAATTATAACTTAAAATCATATGAAATAAAATTCTTATTTATGAATACTTTTTATAAAAAAGTAAAAAATATTGTTGACATATAAAAAATATAATACTACTATTAAAGCATAAAGGTATTCAAATAATTGACAGGAGGTGATTAGATGAGTAAACAATACAAACTAAAAGAAATGAGAGATAAATATCATTATACTCAAGGGGATATAGCTATAAAGCTTGGCATTTCAACTAGGGCATATGCTAACAAAGAAAATGGTTCATCTGAATTCACATTATCAGAGGCTAAAAAAATAGCTACTATATTCAATGCTAACATATATGAAATTTTTTTTACAAATGAAGTCAACAAATTGAATACATTATTATTATCTACAAATATTGAAACATAGAATAGCTAATTATTAGCTATAGGACAAAATATTGACTTCATAAACATAATTAGGGGTGATTGTTATGAACCAATCTAACGATAGGTATATTACTGAATATGAAACTGATGTAGCAAAGATAAAAGTAAGGTTTAATGATACTAGTAATTTAACTAGAGAACAGGTTTTCAATAGAATAGCACAAGCAGCATTTAATTTATGCATTCATGAACATGAAAGAGAAATGAGGGTCAATAAAGATGAATAACTTATCTGAAGAAGAATTAGAATTTATTCGTAAGACAAAAGAAAAAGTTGAGAATATGAATTTATTCAAGCAATCAAACTGGACAGAAGAAGAAAAAGAATATTTGCTTAATTCAGATAAAAACTTTACTGAAATAGCAAAAGAATTAAATAAAAGCTCTTCATCAGTTAGATCAATGGCATCTCATATGGGAATAAAAAAACCTCATAGGCAATGGGAAAGTGAAAAGGTTGCGAATTTAATTAAGCACTATTCGGACCCGAATATCACTATCAGTCAAATATGTCAGCTATTAGGAGAGACAAAAGGAGCAGTAGATTATCAAGTTAGAAAATTAGGCCTTAAAAAAGCTACAAATTTAGGCTGGACGGCTGACCAAGAAGAATTATTAAGACAATTATATTGTGAAGAAAATGAGACAATAGAACTTATAGCTCAAAAATTGGGAAAAAATACACCGGCGGTAAATTCTAAGATTGCAAGAATGAAGCTAAAAAGAAACAAAAGAAAATAAACAGGAGGTGATAAACAAATGATAATCATTCCAGAAGCTTTACAAGTATATTGCATCTTAGTTAAGCATTTTGGATTTGATGACAGTTGGACTAGCTTTGAAAAATGGCAATATAAATACAAGAATTTATTCTAAGGGGGGTTATATAATGCAAGACTATATTAAACATTTACAAAGCCAAATAGAGTACTGGCAGAGAATTGCCCTAGCAGAAAGAGAAAAGAACATTAAATTAGAAAAAATCATTAAGAAAATTGAAGAAAAGATATACAACTTAGAAGACAAGGAGGATTAATATGAGTCAAGAATATCATTATGTTTACCTAATTGTTAATAAAATTGATTTAAAGCTTTATATTGGAAAGCACAGTACTAATGATTTAAATGATGGATATTTTGGTAGTGGCGCTGATTTAAAAAAACAAATTAGATTTTATGGTAAAGAAAATTTTGAAAAAATAATACTTGTTTATTGCAAAAATGAAAAAGAAGCGTATATCAAAGAAAAACAGTATTTATTAATAGCTAAATCATGGGATAATGGGCAATTCTTAAATTCTAATAATGGTGGAGTTAGTAGGGTAAAACAGGCAATGGCAAATATGCCCGTTGATGAAAAAACAGGCAAAAGATATTCTAAAAAAACAGGTAATATAATTGGTCGTCCACCGCTTGATTATCCAGATAATTTTATAGATATAGTTCAAAAACAACAAAAGAAACAAATGACTATGAAACAAGCTTTATCATCCCTAGATATGAAAAAATCAACTTATTACAAGTTAATCAAGAAATATGAAGAAGAACATCAAGTGTCTTTAATAAATAAAAATTAATAAGGAGGATTAATATGAACTGGATATTAGATGAAGTTAGAGAAAGCATACAAAATAAGATTACAGCATGTGAGAGTTTCATGGAACTATGTGATAGCCAAATAAAACTATATAAAGATAGATATAGTACAAACGATTTACAAGTTGCTTGTAATTATGAGTACTGGAGAGCATCTAAAATTAGAGTTGCATATGAAATAAAGGACCTAAAAGAAATATTACAGGGAATAGATGCAATGATGCAAGAAGAAGTAAGGGACCTTGAGGAAGCAGATGAAGATGAAAGAGAAAATAGAGCAGATGCTTACATGGGAATATAAAAATAGAACCTACGGCAATAGGTCCTATCTTTAGAAAAAGTTAAGTAATTAGAAATTTACTTTTTCTATATTATATCACGAAAGGATATGATTTAGAACATGAAAATTAGAGATTTATTTCAAGGATGTAATCAGGCTTTTAGAAATAGTGAACCTACATTTCAAGCTAGGCTATTATATGCAGAATTAAGTAGTCCTTATGATGTATATGCAGATAGCAAATGGGGTTATATAGATGCCTCAAAGGAACTGCTAGAGAGTTATAAGCCAATCGATGAACTAGAGGTTTACATTGACAAATATGAAGCTACAGACGGTAATAACACTGAATATGACAAAGCCTATATATTAGCATATAGGGACTTTATAAAACAAGAGAAGACTAAGGAGTGTGAAACTAATGAATCTATATGAAAAGTTATCGGCAATACAAAGTAAATTAAAAGCACCTAAAAATCAATATAACAACTTTGGGAAATACAACTACAGAAGTTGTGAAGATATATTAGAAGGATTAAAACCTTTATTACTGGAGTATAAAGCTACAGTTACTTTATCAGATGAAATAAAACAGATAGGCGATAGATATTATTTAGAAGCTACGGCAACTTTTGTAGATACTGAAAAAGGAGAAAAGATAGAAGTTAAGGCATTAGCTAGAGAAGACGAAACAAAAAAAGGAATGGATTTAGCACAGGTTACGGGGTCAGTCAGTTCATATGCTAGAAAATATGCTTTAAACGGGCTATTTGCAATAGATGATACAAAAGATAGTGATGCTACTAATAAACACGATAAGGACAAGTCTAGTCAGTTAGATACACCAGATAGATGGACCAGCAAGTTATCAGAAAAACAAATAAGTAGATTATATGCAATAGCTTATAGCAAAGGAATAGATAAAGATACAGTTAAGAAACATGTATTCAAAAAATTTACTAAAGATGTAGTTAATATGACTAAAGACGAGTATGATTTCATGTGTTCTGGATATGAAAATATGCAAGCTACGAGTTAAAGAAGGTGACTAAAATGATAATTCATTTTGATTCAAATGTTGCTAGTAAGGTTGGAGTAGATGGAGCAATAATGCTTAACAATTTACAGTTTTGGATAGTGAAAAATAAAGCTAATAAAAAGCATTTTTATGATAATAATTATTGGACATATAACTCGATAGATGCTTTTACAGAAATATTTCCATTTTGGAGCAGAAGGCAGATAGAAAGAATATTAAACAATTTAAAAAAAGATGGATATATAGAAACAGGGAACTATAACAAGCTAAATTATGACCGAACTTTATGGTATTCACTAACGGAGAAGGCATGGATACTCTTATCACCAAACGGTGAAATGGAAATCACCAAACCGTGTAATGACATTTCACCAAACGGTGAAATCACATTTCCCCAAACGGTGAAACCTATACCATATAATAATACAGATAAAAAACCAGATTTAGATATATATATAAATGAAAATCTACCAATTATGATTAGCTTATATGAAAAGAATATTGGTAAAGCAAATGGTAAAATAGGTGAGTATCTTATAAAGCTATCTAATAAAATAGATATTCCTTTATTTGAGAAAGCATTAGAAATATGTACAAAAAAGAATATATTAAATTTCGCTTATTTACAAGGCATAATAAAACAGTGGTTAGATAAAGATATAACCACTCTTGAACAACTAACATATGAACTGCAAAATAAAAAACAATCTACTAAAAGTATTTCACAAAATAAGAAATTTATACCTAAATATAAAACTGGAGCAGGAGCAATAGATAATCATATAATGGATAATTTTAATAACAGTGATGAATTAGAAGCATATCTATTGGCCATGCAAAGAGAAAAAGGTATATAGTTATGAATATTATATGCAATTGCTTTTAATATATTCCAGGGGATTTCCTCTGGTAAGGGGGGAGTAATTATGAAATATAAACATATGCCAGTAAAGAAATACCATTCTAAATATACAGATCCAAACGATAATACATCACTTAACTATTTAGCACTAGCAGCAGCAATACTAGACCCAAATCCAAAGAAAGACTCAAGAAATTACATGCTACCAGAGTTATTTAATCCAGAGGAAGCAGAAGAAAGAATAAGAGAAATTGACAATATAAGAGCAACTGGAGGAATAACAGAAGCAGAAATGATTGTCATTAACGAAGAAAATGCTAATTATGATATAAAAGTCAGAAAAGAATTAGAGACAATTAAAAAAAGAAGAGTTTTCAAGAGAAGACAAATTAGAGTGATTAACAAGTATGCAGGAGAAGAGAGAATATTTTCTTCTATGAAGGAAGCTTGTGAAGAATACGATTTAAATTACAACAGTGTACAAAATACATATAAATATTATCAAAAGAGATACGGAGCAAACAAAATTAAATATCATGGATTAATCATAGAGAAGATGTAGAGGGGGAACAAATATGATTATCGATAAAAATATTGTTGAATTGTTTGAAAAGGCTCAAAAGGGAGATAGAGAGGCTGTAACAAGCATTGTTGAGGATAATATAGGGCTTGTATATAAACAAGCAAAGAAATTCAAAGGTAAAGCAATAAGTTACGATGATGCAATTCAAGTTGGAAGTTTAGGATTATTACATTCTATACAAAATTATGACCCAGAACTAGGAATAAAATTTTCAACTTATGCAACAAGCAATATAATAGGCAAAATAATGCATACTGTAAGAGATCATAGAGAGGATGTACCATTCAGAATTCCGAGAAAAAATTTTGACGAATATAGACAAATCAAGCAAATTAGAAAAGAATTCGAAAAAATGCAAAGAGAACCTACTCTAAAAGAACTATCAGAAATTATGGGAATAACAATTGAAGAAGTTGTCAAGACATTACATCTTATGGAGGGCAAAATTCCTATGGATAGCACAATGAAAGCATCTAAACATAAAACAAAGGCTGTAAAATTTTCAGAAACATTAGAAAGCAACAACATATCAGAGGACCAAATAATTTTCAAAATAGATATCCCTAATGCTATTAAGAAGCTACCAGAAAGGGAAAAATTAGTAATAATAAAAAGATTCTACGAAGAAAAAAGTCAGTCAGAGATTGGAAAAGAATTACAAACAAGTCAAGCACAAATTCACAGAATAGAAAAAATAGCACTGAAAAATCTAAAAGATATTTTGAACGGAAAGAATATAGAAATATTGGACTTGGACAAGCCAGTAGCTAGAAAATACAAATATATAGATACGGCTACAACAGATTTAAGTTGTCTTACGGAGCGACAAAAGAAGTGTGTTGACTTAGTATTTGGCGAAGGACTAACACAAGCTGAGGCAGGCAAAATATTAGGTGTGAGTAAACACAATGTATATGCAGCAATAACAGAAGTAATGAAGAAGTTAGAGAAAAAGAAAATTAGTTAAGGGGATGAAAACTAATGAAAAATATTGTTGGTGCTAAAGAAAATGTGTGCCCTCATTGCCAAGGCACAATGCTATACATAAAAATCAATAAAGCTAAAGTTATTAGCCAATGTAAATGTGGATGCACTATAGATGGAAGAGCAAAAGATGAAGTTAGAGTATGGAGTTATGATCCAATAACAGAAGAGGTGAAGTAATGAAATTAACAGGATTACAAATAAGAAACATGCAAATGCTACAGGACCTAGAAAAAATGATAAAAGAACTTGAGGTAAAAAGGATAGAGCATGATTTATTAAATAAAAACAAATATGCTGAACTATATAAGGTTTATCATAGATTGTTAGAGGGGATTGGATATGAAAGAGGTTATAAAGTTCGCTAAATTCTACTATGAGCTAGGATATAGCTTGAATGAATCTATAACTATGGCTATTAATATAGCTAGGGAAGTGGAGATGAGTAAATATGAAAAATAATTTAGAAGCAACACATCAAAAGATAATCTTCGAATGGGCAGAATGGCAGAAGTCTAAGTATCCAGAACTAGATATGCTTATGCACACAGCCAATGAAGGTAAAAGAAGCCCTAGAGTTGGAGCTGAACTCAAAAAAATGGGGATGAAGAAAGGATTTCCAGATATCAGTCTATTAGTCCCAAAATATTACAAGGGGCTAACAGAACATGTAGAATATTTTGGATTATTCATAGAATTAAAAGCAGATAAAACAAAGAGATTAACCAAAGAACAAGAAAAATGGTTAGACAATTTAAATTTGTACGGATATAGAGCAGTTAGATGCAATGGTAGTGATGAAGCAATAGAGGTAATAAAAGAGTACTTGGGGATTAAATAGTTTTGTAATAAAAGAAAGGTGATATATTATGAAAGAATTGCTTTTGAAAATTGAAATTACAGATGATCCAACGGAAAAGTTAAGACTATACAGAATTTTAAAAAGAATAATAAACATTCAGATGATGAATTTAAAAAAACAATTGGAAAAACAATAAAATAACAATTAAATAGGGGATTATGCAATACCAGTATAGTTCCCTATTCTTATTTGACTATCAAATGAAAATATGGAGGTGATATTATGCTAGACGAGTTAAAAGAAATACTTAGCAGTTTATATTGCCAACTAGGATTGACAGATGACATTTTAAGACTGTCACAAGTAATAGATGAACTAATTATTAAGGAATACAAATAAAGGGGGATTTAAACATGCTATTAAATAGAAAATATATAAATGATATTGCAAGAGAATTAGAAAAAGCACAAGGCATAAATGAACATTTACACAAAATGATTGATTTCTTAAAGAACAGAAATAGTAAGTTAAAAGAGGATATAGAAGTTAAAGAGGACTCAATAGAAAATTTACTAGATGCTAATAGAGAACTAAGCCTAGAAAATACTTATTTAGAAAAACAAATCAGATTACTTGCAAAGGAAAATGCAAAGTTGGAAATGGAATTAAACCAGTTAAAAACTAAACACAGTAGAGTCACTGGACAATTGGACAAGTTAAGAAATTACTGTAGACAGTTAACAGGCATAGATATATTAGGAACAGGGGAGGATGAATAATATGGAGGTTGTTAAAATAACTGTAACAGATATCGGAGGAACTTATAGAGATGTAGCAGATGCAGCAAGAACTACAATAGGATTGAAAGAAGGGAAAAAAGAAATATCAGAAAGTTATATGTACAAAATGTGGAAAAAGAAAGGTGTTGAAATAATGAAAATAAAATTAAAAGGTCCAATTGATAATTATTGTCAACGCTGTTTAGAAGTTAGAAATATGGAATTACCAAACTGTGAAAGAGAATGTGAATATTATAGAAGAGGGTTACAAGTTAATCCTATTATTTATGAGGAGGTAAAAAGAAATGAAAATAGATAAATTTAAACATGCTGATAATTGGCAAGACGTTAAGGACGCAACTATGAATACAATAGGAAAAAATACAGGAGCATACCCTGATAGTAAATGGAAAAGACAATTGATATTATCAGAGCATTCACCAATAAGAAAATTAAAATTTGAATGGCGTTGGTATGATTTGAAATCTTGGGTTTCTGTGCATTTTGTTAGACATAAATTTGGTATAGACCACTTTGTTAAAACTCAAAGAACTGACCGTACAGGAATTAACAGAGATGATTTACCACAAGGTAGTTTAGTAAACCATGAAGTTGAAGCAAATGCACAAGCACTTATCAATATATCTAGAAAAAGATTATGTAGCTGCGCGTCTCCTGAAACTAGGGAGGCGTGGCAAGCCGTTAAGGATGAGGTAGCTAAGACTGAACCGGAATTAGCAAGCTGCATGGTTAGAGAATGTATTTACAGAGGTTTCTGTCCTGAGATGTTTGGTTGTGGTTATGATAAGACTGAGGCTTTTAGAAAAGAGGTTAAAAAATATAGGGGGTTAGAATATGGCTTGTAGAAGAAAAACAAAAGGGAATGATTTTACTCATTCCCTTTGAAGAAATCTTTTAATATCTTGTTTATTTGACTACTAATAGTTCTATCTTCTTCCTTTGCATATTCTTTTAATTGTTCTAGTATTTCCTCATCGAGAGTAATAGTAATTTTCTTTTTCATAAAATCAACTCCTTACAAGTATTATAACATACAACATTTTTATTATAAATGTTTATATTATATGATAAAGTATGATAAAGTATGATATAATATAATTAGAAAATGAATCAAGGAGTTGATTTTATGAATACGGATAGCAGAATTGGGGAGATAAATAGAAATACAAAAGGTCATTTAATGAAAATAATAAAATATACGAATTGTAAAAATATTGATGTCATATTTGAAGATGGAAGTATATCATACAATAAACGTTATAGTGATTTTAAAAAAGGAAATATAAAGAGACCAACAGATTATGTACAAATAGGAGAAGTATCTTATACATCTAAAAAAGAAAAAATGATACTTATTAATTACAATAGCTATTATGATATAGATATAAAATTTGAGGATGGAGCAATAGTTAGGCATAAAAACTATCAATGCTTTAAAAGTGGAAATATATTTAAACCAAATCGAATATTGAAGAACGGAAATATAAATGATATGCCAAAAAATTGGGTAAACTCATCAGAACTTCATAAAAGGGTAGCTAGGCTATGGAGAGATATGATAAGAAGATGCTATGATGAAAATGATTCAAAATATAAAAATTATGGTGGCAATGGAGTTACTGTATGCAAGGAATGGATGAATTTATCTGGATTCTGGAACGATATACAACAATTAGAAAATTATGGTCACTGGAAAAACGGAGAGGATTATCAATTAGATAAAGATATTAGAAAACATTCAAATAAAGTTTATTCAAAAGATACATGCAAATTTGTAACAAAACATGAAAATGCTAGAGAGTCAGCTATAAGAAACAATCTAGGCAAAACTATAGTTATAAACAGACCAATAATATGTTTAACGACGAAGCATATATTTAGTTCAGTAGCAGAAGCTAAAAGATTCTATAACGTAAAAGAAGGCAGTAATACTAATATAAAAAAATCTTGTTTAAATAATAAATATTCATGTGGAAAATTCAAAGGTAAAAAACTATATTGGAAATATTTAAATATAAATCATAATAAAAGTTACAAAGTGTTGGAGGGTAAAATATGAGAGCTAAAAGAAAAAGCTGCAAAGAAAGACAATTAGTTGATTTGATAAACAAAAGATTTAAAGTATTCTGCAATGAGTCTTATGATTTAGAGGGAATAGGTTGTATGAATTGTGAACTTAATTTTGAGGATGAAGAAAGTTGTGAAATACAATATATAAAAATGCTAATGGGAAAGGATGAATAGATGAATACAGAAGAAATAAACGGAGCTATAAAAGAAATAGCAGATAATTTTAAGAATCCATCGCAACAACTTAAGTTAATTGAAGAACTAGGAGAATTATCAAGAGAATTGTCTAAAGATATAGCAGTAGGTAGAAATATATCTACTGCTACAATATCAGAGATAGTTGATGTAGTTATACTAATTGAACAAATATTATATTTAGCGGAAGAAGAAGCAGCAGAATTAGCAAGAGAACAACTAGAATATAAACTTCAAAGAACATTGAAAAGAATTGAGGAAGGATATTATAAATAAATTTTTAGTTTTATTAGGAGGTAAAAATATGGCTTGTAAATTTGCAAATCCATTTGGAACTGTTTGTTGTTTTGAGTGTAAAAAAGAATGTAAAGATAGATGTAAAGGTATGCCAAAAGAATTTAAAGAATGTGAGTATTATTTTGATGGAAAACATGAGAAATGTATAAATGATGAAGAAATTGAAGTTATTAAATAAATTTTTAGTTTTATTGGGAGGCGATTAAATGAAATTATTTAAAAGCATAGATGATAAATTTTTAGAAATAGGATTTGACAAAATAATTGAAACTAAATATGGTGTAAGTTATGAAAGAATAAATAATAAATACAATTATATGCAAAAAATAGATATAATTTATAAAAGAAATGGCGAATATATAGCAAAAAGTTATGATGCCACAAATAGTAATTCTCAATATTCGCCAGTAGTAGGGGTAAATAAATATGAAATGAAGTTAATATTACAAAAAATAAAGAAAATGAAGTTACATAACGAATAAAAGTTTGATTTTATAAGGAGTTGAGGGAGTATGAAGAAAGAGGAATTTGACAAGCTATACAAAAGAGTTGAAGGCAAGTTATTTTCCTACAATAAAATAAAAGATGACATAGAGATAATAGACTTAGAAATAGCAAAAGTAAATAATGATTATGTAGGATGTAGTGGAATAAATTATGTCTCAGAGAAAACAGGCAAAACATATAATATTTCAAATACAGTAGAACAGGAAGTAATAAGAAAAGAAGAAAGAATTAATTATTTACAATACAGAAAAAAAGAATTAGAGATAGAAAAAAACAGAATAGATATTGCAATTAAGAATTTTACATTACAACAAAAGGAACTGTTTGAAATATTATATTGCAGTAGAAGAGTTAGAGTAAGCAGAAGAGAAATACTAGAAAAAATGCATATAAGTAAAAGTACATATTACCAATTAAGAAGAGATACAGTAATAAGTGCATTAAATAGTATGTATCCAAGAGTGCTTATAGATGAAATATATACAAAGCTAGCAAATTAAGATATAGACTTGATTAGAGGGACACTTTTAGGACAAAATACGGACAAACTCCGGACTAAAAGCATAGAAAGTCATGGTACTATAATAGTATAAGAATAGCAGAAATGCTAACGTATCCTAAATTTGTAATTTTTTTAGAGCATACCACACTATGCTGGAGAAATGAGAACTTAATTCCACTCAAATTAAGTTTCTGTTCGAGGGACAAGAGTAGAGGTACTCTTCCCTCAATATGTTGCTATGGGATTTATATACAAGTGGATTATTAAATTGTCGACTATATATGAAACAAGTATATACTCGTGTTCAACTCGCGAGGGCGACTAATATATATATTAAAACATAGTAGTAGAAGTGAGAGGACCACTTTAAAACCTCCGGAGTAAACCGTGATAAAATCAAAATATTCATATATATTGTGTGTTAAAAAATCTATCTATCAATTAGTATTATTAATTACTTATTGTTTTACATTATATTTAAACTATATCTTTAATTTTAAACTTTTTAATTATTTATATTCCATTTTAATGCGCCCATTGATTTGGGTGCAATATGAAGGTATGAGTATTATCCAGTGCAACTCTGGAAACCTTCTAATGATTGTTTTTATTCATTACTCCCACAAAGAGCACTAATAATTTAGTGTTCTTTTTTTATTTTGTTAAAAGGTGTGATTGGTATGAAATGGATTGATGCAGGAACTATAGCAGATAGAGATGAAGTTCCAAAGAAATTATGGAAGTATGAAAATATTATGAAACAAATACCAAAGCATAATAAGAAAGCAGGAAGTAGAAAGATATTTCAACGCAAGGAATATAGCATATACAAAGCTAGTGATGGATATATTGTACATAATACTAATAAACCATTTGAGAAAGGCCATACTCATGTACATTCATTTAATAAGGCTAAGAGTATAGTGGACTTATGTATTAGAAAGAAACTTCCGAATACGCCAAGAATATGGGAGATAGAAAGCTTAATGAGAATTACAAATAATAATACATATTATAATAAACTAAGGGATATGTTGGAAGGATTGAAATAGAATGAATACGATTGAATTAGCTAAATGGATTAATGAATTGATAGACACGGATAGATTATGGAAGTTCTATAAGTCTATAGAGTTCAGACATCTAAAGGAAGAAGTACTAAGAGAACAACATTATGAATGTCAAGAGTGTAAGAAGAAAGGAAAGATTACTAAAGCTAATACTGTTCATCATGTTCAGTTTGTAAGGAAACATCCAGAGCTTGCACTATCAAAATATTATACATACAAAGGAAAACAATATAAAAATCTTATTGCAGTTTGTCCAGCTTGTCACAACAAATTACACCCAGAGAAAAGCAGATTTAAAAAGAAAGAACAACTAAATAAAGAGAGATGGTAAAAAAGAGCCTACTTAGTTGTAGACTCTTTTATTAATTGTATGGGAGTATTTTTATTTTAAAAATAAATTTATTCGACAAGATACCCCCTAACCTCCCATACCTATTTTGAGGAAGGGAGTTTTGTCAACGGAGGAGGATATTTTATGAGTGGATTATCACATT
>OBKK01000060.1_pt1 | contig 61216 bp, 57 predicted proteins | sample 1503221 | NCBI WGS metagenome assembly OBKK01 (sample SAMN02044683, study PRJEB22538) | human gut metagenome | reverse complement strand
GCAAAATACTGCAGACCGTTTCTTGCACAGATATCTGCAACCACCTGCAATACTTCCATCTGCGCCGCCCAGGCACGTTTCATCATAGCTGGGATTTCAAATCCTTCTCTTATTTCCGGTTTGAAAAAATCTTGTGTAAATTGCATCAGTGTAAATCTTCCTTTATTGTTTTTTTCTCAAAATCTATTCACAATCTCCAATCGTTACCAGCAAATATCCCTGTCCACAAATATCCTGTACCCCATATTGTTTACTCTCCAGCAGCCAAAGCTGCAATGCCTTTCGAAGATAATGTTCTTCCGGCAAAAACATTAACGCATGCTCTGCGCCGATTGTATATTCTTTTATATTATGGATTCCCGCCTGTTCAAACTCACACCCAAGACTGTACTGAGGTAATTCAAGTCCATATGACCATATTTACCAGTTCTACACACTCTTTTGAAAAATCCAAAGCAGTCACTTTTCTGCCATGCCTCTGTAAATATGCAGCACTTTGTCCAGAGCCACAACCTACTTCACACATTTTATCACTTTCGTGCGAAATTTTCAGTAATTCTTCTGTCCAGCAAAATACCTGATCCTTTGTTACGGAATTTATTACCTGTTCCACCTGTTCTTTATTATATAATTCTCCCCATTCCTCTTTTTCCAGCCTTTTATAGATGATTACGTACTTACATACTATTTTGAAACATTCTTTACAGATAAACTGCTTCCGAATTCCATGTTATATTACTGCAACATCATTTGAACCAAACACTTTCTCAAAATCCCCCCAGCACTTAATATATATTTTCTCCCCATTGCACTCCACTATCGCTCCCTTGTACTCTGCCTGTGAATGTATCTTTGCATTTACCTGCAACAGGGTATCTGTTTCCGGATTTATTGTATAATCTTTCTCCTCAATTCTTCTCCGGTATATGCCTTCCTCTATCAACTTTCCATGCCGATTGCCTTTTAAGTATTCATATAAATCTGTCAGCATATCCGGAATACGCTGTTCAAGTTTCTTTCTGAGAGTTCCGGGTGTATCTTTATATTCCAAATAGCAGACAGATGTCGATACCAGTTCCCCCATATCAATTTCTGCTGAAATTTTATGCAAGGACATTTCCGTCGTCTTTTCCCCTAAAAGTACTGCCCAGTTTAATGGCGAACTTCCACGGTTTGTCCGAAGGCTCCCTGGATGGAAATTAAAAATATTTATCTGTTCTATTACCGTCTGTGGAATAATAATTCCAAAATCATACATAACTGCCACGGAAATATTTTCTTTTATTAAAACAGATTCCAGTTCTGCTTTGTTTTTTACATCAAATAAAGACAGATTTGCTTTTTGTGCCACATCTTCTAACTCTAATGTTCGCTTTTTAGATTCACATACCACTGCTTTGATCATAAATTTTTTTGAATCTGTCAGAATCCGGATCATATCCGGTAAATTTCCAATATATACAATAGAAATCCTATCATCAACACTATGTGCCATAGATAACTCCTTACCTTTTTAAACTCTTCATATATTCTGATGCTTTTGGACCTTCATTAAAGATAAGGTCTAGTATGGAAACGCCATGTTCAAACTGTTTTGACATCTGCTTGTATTGTGGGTACCCAGAATAATCCATCCAGTCAAGTGTTATACCTGCATCTTCAAAATATTTTTCTACTATATAATCTTTTGCAGCAGGTCCGGAAAGATAATAGTCTCCCCCTGCTTCCTTTACAAGGCCTACCAGACGTTCTGTTTTTCCGTCAACCAGCGTATAATCCGAACTCCAGGTTATTTTCGTATTAATGTGCAGAATATCACAAATTTCTTTTAAAAACAGATAATTAATTTTACTTAAATAACTTTCTTCCCTGCATGCCTCATAAATATTGTGAATGCGTTCTTCATATTCTGAAAAATATTCTGTCTTTGCATAATTATACTGGATACTTCGCCAGTGCTTATCTACCCACTCATGATCCAACACTTTCGTTTCATTAATCTTCTGATAAAACTTACCTTTATTTTCAACCGGAATAGTAAGCCATATCAGCCCTGTAGGTGTCATGATTTTATTTCTGTTTCTCCAGTCCCTTCTGGTGTACTGCATATCATCATAAAGGATAAATTCATCCACCATATTGATAATGTCAAAATATCCTTTCCACGGTATATAATTTGATTGCAATATAGCCACTTTTTTTCCCATTTTAATCTCCATTCTTGCGCTGTTTTTTGCGCATCTGTAGTTTATGCGTAAGCACAAATCTTGCGTATGAAAAATCTTATTTTTCACACTATCGCCCCTTATAAAATTCCTTTATTTTATCCCTAACATAAATTACTTCTTCTTCCTTTAATGCATAAAAGATCGGAAGCCGGAGCAGTCTATCACTCTCCTTGGTCGTATAACGATCTTCCCCAATAAACTGTCCATATTTTCTTCCTGCAATCGATGTATGTAGCGGTACATAATGAAATACCGATTTAATTCCATTCTGCCCCAGCTATATTTATCTATTTCGTCTCCAAAATACTGTAAACGGTTTGTTCCTTTTTCTCTGATAATTTCTGCAGTATGAACATATTCCTCCCTGTTGACAAAAATCAACCCGCCTATACAAACCCATGCGGCAGCTGCTTTGGCAGAATACTGATCAGACGGTTATAGTCTTCCCTCTTTAAACATATATCAATATCATCATCCCACGGAATAAAACCCTGATGTCTTACAGCACCCAATAACGTTCCCCAGTCTGCAAAATACTGCAGACCGTTTCTTGCACAGATATCTGCAACCACCTGCAATACTTCCATCTGGGCCGCCCATGCGCGTTTCATCATGGCTGAGATTTCAAATCCTTCTCTTATTTCCGGGTTGAAAAAATCTTGTGTAAATAGCATGTATTCATCCTCTTTTTATATCAACAACTTTTAAACAAAGAATTTTTCTCCTGTTGGCTATATGTAATTGGAACCGGTCGTTTTTTCACAATCTGGTACAAATTATTGCATGACACACTCTGCCTGCACATTCCTGCATCATTGTATAACTTAATTAATTTTTCCAATACATTTTTTTTATCAATTACCGAATGAAGTATTATCGTTTCAATCGCTTCATACGAGATCTGTTCAGTGTTAATTCTTTCTACTAACTCCCGATATTCTGCCGATTCCATTCCAAGTTCTATCTGTCTTAAAAGGAAGCGAATTAACATATACTTTTCATAGATACTCTGATAATCTATACAATCTTCAAAAAAAGAACACTTCACTCCTGCAGTTTTTTCTTTTTCATGAATATCATACAATATACCAAGTGTTTCTATCTCACTGCTTTTTCTCCCCGCATTCCGATAAGAATCTATAATCTGTCCTACCTGTTTCCATTCATGTGCAGCAATCAACGCTTTTATCTGATCCGCAAGCAGATCGCTCAAATCGTTCCATTCCTTATCATAGATAAACTCAAAGCCTCCGTCGGCATACAGATATTCCGGATATTCTTTCAGGCAAATTTTTCGTGCTTCATCATAATAAGTCAATTTTGCAAAGCTGCTGTCATGGATTACCCAGGGTGTTTCCTGATAAGGAACTAACACTTTATATCCTGCTCTTCGCATTTCAAAAGACTGTGATACATCATAAAAATCAAAATGTGTAAACAGGTCTTCCCGCCACGGAATATCGTATTGTGTTGCTATCAAAAGACCATCTACCGCCTCAACGATCGTATCCTCTTTTTTCATATCCTTAGCACCATACATATAATATGCCATATCCGGATCCCGGCAATCCACCTTTCCAACATTCCAGGCACGATAAGTTACACCTGTTTTAGGCATACCATTGCCGCCAATCATTCCAATCATTCCAATCTGTTTATCCTTCTGAAACCGCTCTAACAGATATATTATAAATTTAGGTTCACGAATAAACACATCCTGATGCAGATACACCTTATATTTTGCATCACTGCTTTGCATTCCTGCATTATACCCTGCACACATAGATGGAACTTCCGTTATTCCAATAACATCAAGTTCCATCCCCTCCGGCAATATTAAATTATGGATATAATACTGGCACTCATTAAAATATAACTGATTATTGGTGCATATGATAAATGCGAATTTATTTTGATTCACTTATGTTCTCCATACATTGTCTGTAATCTTTCCCGAAAAGTAAAATCCCTCTTTACCCGTTCAAAACCAGCCAATGCGACCTGCTTCCGTTCGTCTTCATGTTCCAGATAATACTTTGCCTTGTAGAACAAATCTTCAATGTTCTCATACACGACTAGTTCTTCACCGGCATTAAAATATTCCATCAATTCTTCCTGATAATTAGAAAGTACAAATCCTCCACACCCCAAAACATCAATGACACGAAGCGGGATTCCTGTCAAGATTGTCTTCAAAGAAATATTCAGATTGATTCTGCTCTGTGAAAAAATAAGCGGCATCTGTGTATAATAGTCCGCATATCCACGATATCTCACATTTTTTAATCTTTTATCCTCATCTGTGGAATATAAATCCACCTGATAATGCCCCGATAGAAGTGCCAATGTCATATATCGTTCTCTTCCAGTAGTCTCACAGGCAAGCATAAATTCAAGTTCCCTTCTTCCCATTTTAAACCCATCTGTCGCAACTCTCGCATACTCTTTATTCATCCGCGCAAGCAGCTCGTCTGTGATTAATTCTGGGATCAGATAGCCTCCATATATTTTTCCCTGTGCATTAACAATTCCTTCCAGATATCCTTTTGTATATTCCTGCAGCGGTGCTGTAAAATATGTATATTCTGTCTGATAAAGTTTACCTACCAATGACACATCTGTCCGGTAACTCTCTTTTTCCCGTTTCGATGCATTAATTCGAAATACATCCGTATCCACTGCAAGTGGAAGATGTATTGCATTCACACCATTTTTACAATATCCCTCTGCCTGTCCTCTGTCAAAAAAGAAGATTCGATTGCAGGAATTTTTCAGGCTATCTGTATTTCTGATATGAATGGGTGAATCATATACCCATGCAGTATATAAAATACCAAGTTCCTCACACAATATTGAGATCAACGGTGAAAAGTTCACAGACAATACATCTGTATAGTTTCCTGCTTTTAAATACGCACGAAACTGCTCCAGGAAATCGTCATCTTTCTCCCAGTCATTAAATTGATAAAAAAATGTATCATAGGGAATATCAAGTTCTTTTAATCCACGTTCGATCCCTTTGTTCATAAAGGAATGCCATTGAAAAAATAATAGTTTCATATCTCACTCTCACCCACTTACCATTAAACTAATCTGTTTCTCTTAATCTGCAAAAATCTTCTTCTCCATTCAGCAATTTTAGTACATTGTAATAACCTACAAGTCCAGCAGCCAGATCATTTGCCCCACAAGCAATTCCTTTTTTTTCTACCGCCGGGAAACATTTTAATGAAACTGCTGATTCTGATGTGGTTTCAAATGGAACAAACGCTATCTTATGTTTAAATGGCAATGTCTCGAATCTCTCAAGTATTTTTTCACTATCTGTCTGCATTTCTATAAACACATCATCAATAACCAGCAATTCAAAATCTGTATATGTCTGTGCCAAAACACTCTCTATTGCTTTTCCTACCCTATCAGCACGATTATAGGTCGGTAATATAATGCTAACCGGGTTCGTATGTTTTATATATGTCATCAATTTTCCTCTCTCCCATGTATTACTGCTCACATGACGTCTTCTGACTATATGTAACCGGAAGTGGTTTCTCTTTGATTACCTGATACAGCTTTTGACACGCTATACGGTATCTTCCTAGCCCAGCTTCCTCATAAATACCGATCAGCTTTTCTATGACTCCCCTTTTCTCAACAACCGAACAAAGAAGCATTACCTCCAGTGCTTCATACGAAACATACTCATTCCTGATCGCATCCAGAAGTTCCTGATATGCCGCCTCCTCCATTCCAAGTTCCATTCTCCTTAATAGGAAACGTACGGAAAAGTATTTTCTGTAAATATCTGCGTAGTCCTGTACGTTCTCGAAAAAGCTATGTTTTACATCAGACAGTTGTTCTTTCCGGTAAATATCATATAATACGCCCAACATTTCCATCGCACTGCTTTTCCTGCCTGTACTGCGGTAAGATTCCATCATTTGTCCTGTCTGTTCCCACTGTCCGCTCGAAATCAGCATCTGTACCTGTTCTGCAAGCAGATCACTTAAATCATTCCATTCCCTGTCATAGGTAAATTCAAATCCGTCCTCTGCATATAAGTATTTCGGATATTCTTTTAAACATATTTTTCGTGCTTCATCATAATAGGTCAATTTTGCAAAGCTACTATCATGGATTACCCATGGTTTTTTCTGATACGGAATCAAAATCTCATATCCTGCCTTGCGCATCTCAAAGGACTGCGACACATCATAAAAATCAAAATGTGTAAATAAATCCTCACGCCATGGCACATCATACTGTGTTGCAATCAATAAACCATCTACTGCCTCAACAATCGTATCTTCCCTCTTCATATCTTTTGCACCGGCCATAAAATACGCCATATCCGGATCTCGGCAATCTACCATTCCAACATTCCATGCACGATAGGTTACGCCTGTTTTCGGCATTCTTGTTCCACCTATCATGCCAATCATCCCAACTTTTTCATTTTCTGTAAATAATTTTATGATTGATTCCAGAAAATGAACATCCCGAATCATTACATCTTGGTGCATATAAATCTTATATTTGGCATCACTGCTCTGCATACCGGCATTGTAGGCAGGGCACATGGAATCCGCTTCCCGGATTGCAATGATGTCAATGGAGTAACCTGCCGGTTTTAAAAGTCTGTCGATGTAATATTTACACTCTTCAAAATAGATATCATTGTTGACACATATAATAAATGCGATTTGTTTCTTGTTCATGACATTATAGTGCTCCTATCTGACGATTGCATTAGCGATATAATATCAGCATGTCATCTATGGTCTGTCCTGTTTTTGTCAAATATTTTTGTAGTTCTTTTAGATATACTTCATTCAAATTATTTTCTTTTTGCAGTTGTGCAATTCGATTAAAATGTATTTTCTTTGCCATTGGATATCTTTCTAAATCCTCATAATATACCTGCATGATATAAAACAATGCTTCCATTTCTGCCTTGGCATTTTTACTCACACTTTGCTCCGAATCATTTGATTCCAGTAATACTTCATCAAGAAATCCTATCTCTGTACATCTTGCAATTCGCAAGCTCAATTCCCAATCTTCCAGACATCTAAGCTGTGATACAAAACCTCCTGTTTTGTGAAATGTCTCTTTTTTTATTAACATACATGGGGTACCTATCATTGGTGAATATAATAAATATGGATATATCCTGCCTTCCTTTTCATTTTTGGGGATTTGCGGCAAGGGATATATTTTCTGATTTAATGTATATGAGTGATATACCATCCCGAATCTGCCATCTTTCATCTGCTTCATTTGTCTTTCTAATTTTTCCGGATGAAGCTTCGTATCGCTATCCTGAAATGCTATAAATTCGCTTTTTGCTTCTTTTACTCCGATATTTCTAGCCCCGGAAGGACCCATATTTTGTTCCAGATATATGTATCGTACTCTTTCATCTTTTATTTTTTTTATCTCATCCCTTGTGCCATCTGTTGATCCATCATCTACGACCACTATTTCCATATTGGAATATGTCTGATTAAAAACACTTTCTATTGAATGTAAAAGCTGCTCTTTTCTATTGTAAGTTGGAATAATAACACTAATCATAGGTTCTTTTATCATTTTATCTTTTCTCCATGTCACTACCTAATCTGATTTCAAGTTCCTTAATATAGCATTCATTATCAGCTGTTTTCATTTGCTCCAAATATGTTTGTGCATTCAAATACTCTCCCATAATAATGTAAGACATCAGTATCTGATCTTTTCTCATCCATTCATAAGTTTCATCCGAAATGCTGTCATAAATAGACGGTTCTAAAAGAACCATCATATTTCTTATATACTCTCCATCCTCATTACCCATATTCATATAGCACCATGCAATATAGTTTACCAGAATCGCACGCACTTTTGAATTGTATGTTTCGCCTGTTATTTTTTTCACTTTGGGTTCGGAACAAATATCACTGATTGTCTTAATCTTTTTCTCAGTTGACCATTCCCCCCTGATAATATGTTTAAATAATTGTCCCATGCTTTCCCAGAATATGACATCTACGAAAAGCTCATTTGCTTTTGTCTGTGCATTGCAGTTTTCCAGAAACTGCTTTTCTATATTTCTTAGCTCAAAAAAACATTCCAAACGCTTCGTGCTAATTGTACGTGTAGCATATCCACTCTTATGAATACGATAATGATACATACTTTTTTTTATAAACATTATTGACTTACACTCCTGAATATAAAAAAGCATGAACAAATTGTCACCACCATAGTAATTACCAGCTTTTAATTTTTCCTCCGCTTCTCTTATCTTGGGGAGAATCCTACAAAATAGCTCTTTTCGAAACATTTTTCCCCAATAAGTGCCAAAATAAGAGCGCATGTCTATAAAATGCGTCCTGATATCTTCCGCATGATAGATGCCCTCTAAGTCCCCATACTCATGCAGTGTTTCTTTCCCTGTTTCCTGCTCATAATCTAACGCACCACATATTGAAATATCTGCATTTTCATGTTCCATCGGATATATCAATTTCTCAAGATACTCCGGTTCCAGCCAATCGTCGCTATCCAGTTTTACTATGTACTCCCCATTTGCGTTATCCCGAATGTAATCATTGGAAAAGCCTGTCCGGTTTTCATCAAAATAAGTTACCTTAATCCTGTTATCCGACTGTACATACCTCTTTATAATTTCTCTGGTTTTATCCGTTGAACCATTTTCAATCAACAGCCATTCAAACTCACGATGCGTTTGTGAAATAACACTTTTTATACATTGCTCTATATATGGTTCTACATTATATGCCTGTGTATATATTGTAATCATCTTTCTCTCAGTTCCCTTACCTTATATTTTCTTACACATTCATTTCTTTCAAACGCTGCTTTGCTGGTTCATAATTTTCGCACTTCAAGTAATATTGTTTTGCCTCATCATTTTGTCCTATACATTCATAAACTACCCCTAAATTAAAATACGCCAGATAGTCATTAACCCCTTTATCCATCACAAAATTTTTACGAGTTGCTTCCAAAAACGCTGTTATGGCTTTTTCTATCATTCCATTCTTCATATAAATTAAGCCCATTATATAACAATAGTCTGCATTATACTCTAAATCATCCCAACATGATTCTAAGTCAAGTGCTCGTTCCAATTTACCTGTCCGTATTAGCGCATATCCATATCTCACAACAAGCCATACCACATCCAATAAGCGAGGGTTCAAATCTGTTTCCAAAAGTTTTTCTGCCTGCTCTATAAACTGATCATACTTTTCTTCTTTGAAATCAAATCTTAGTAAATCTACCTGACAGGCAAAATACTCTAGTTCTATTCTTTTTCTTGTACTCTCTTCTTTTTCCTCTTCTGTATATTCTTCATTTGTTTTTGCCAGATCATAGAATCCTGCATGTAAAATATTTTTTTCTATAAATTTATTTTCTGGAGCATTGATTCTTTCATCAAGCGCAACATAATTGCATTTACCCGGAATCAAATTTAGCTTTGGTGCCCATCCACACCAGCAAAAGGATGCCTTGCATCCCATTCCAACAGGTTCTAAAATCAATTTTTCATTTAATTTTTCAAAAAAATTATACTTTGGTCCTGCATTTCTTAAGCACTGCCAATACGTTCCTGTAGTAAAATCTACCTGAAAATACCATTGTCCTGCATAGCAAAATTGATGATTATCTAATCTTTCGTATTCCTCAATCTGTTTTAAGTTTAGCGATGGAAACTCTTTTTCAACTTTTTTACAGTAAATTTCCTTATCATATTTTGAAAACACTCCCACTGCATTTCCTGTTTTATCATCTTTTCTGGCTCTAGTTGATTCAAGATGTACTCCCCCTAAGTTTGTTTTACAGAATTGATGTATTCTTTCTGCCGCATCAATATAATCATCTCCACAAACTAATGATACTCTATAAGATATACCTTTTTCTCGCACATAATTTACATTCGCCGCATATGTATCCAGTAGATTGCGTTTCTCCAATTCTAAAAAATGCAATGAAAACGACATCAATAAATGATCACTAACATGTTCTTTTTCTACACGCTCTACAAGTTCTCTTATTCGTTTTGTTAATGTTCCATTTTTTATTACCTGAACATAATGTCCTTCCTGTAGTATTGCACAAATTAAATCTACCGCATCTTCTGGCAGCAGAGTTTCACCATCACCAATAATTTGAATAAAACAGGTTCCACCTAATCTCTCTTTTGAGCATGCTTGTCTTACCACATCTAATGGATATTGTAATGCTTTTTTTATTCCAATTTCATTCTTATAATTTGCTTGTGCCAAATAACAATATTCACAACTTAATGTGCACCCTGATGTATGAATGACTCCATTTATCATTTTAACAATTTGTTCCATATTTAAACGCTCCTTTAGTAAGGTATTTATTTCTGTAGCTTTTTCAAGTCTTCTATTATCTTTTTGTTGCACATACAGCATACCAGTCTTCAAATAAATTTAAATTCGCATTTTCCCACTCTTTGTTTTGACCTATCTCTCTCCAATCCAATGTATGACTTCTACTAAATTTCTCTAAATAATCTATATCAAACCCTGCTTCATTCATCAGCTGAACTGTCTCTTTTTGTGATAAAAAAATGTTTCCCGGTGTATTATAAATTGTATTATTTATCAAGCCATCTTTGTCCTTTTTAAACATTTTATTAAACACATCTTCTGTACTTTTTAAGCTTAATAACACTTTTCCATTTGTTTTTAACAATTCATGTATTTTCTTTATTCTTTCTAAACAATCATTAATCGAACGATTGTAGGCATAAAGAAAATTCCATGCAATTACTAAATCATAAGCCCCCTTTTCGCTTATCTCGCCAAAGTCTCTGCACTCACAACTCAACTTTTTCGTATTTTCAAATCCCTTTAAAGTATTCCTTGTATCTTGAATATTTTTTTCATCAATATCAATCGCCTTTACCTTAAATCCCAATTCCAAAAGCAGTTTTGTATGTCTTCCTGCTCCGCACCCTATATCAATTGCCGTATATCCGTCTCCTCCCTCTGGATACGCTCTGCGAACACCTCTTACAACCTGATCATCTGGATAAATCTTAAACATACCAATCGCCTCTTTTCTTAATATTCTATCGGCCACAATTTTATACTCTGTAACAATTTATATTCATCCTGATTATGTTTCGCTACATACCTGTATAAAATCTGCGGATGCACATACTTCATACCATCAAACACAAAATGATACTTGTCATTTCTCACTATCTCATCGTCTGAAATGTCGTACAAATCCTTTACATGAACTTCTGCGCTCTCAGATACAATTACCAATCCTGCGCCATATTTTTTTCTTAAATCTGCCGTCATAATAATGTCTATATCATCAAATTCGCTTGATTTGCGTAATCCCAACACCTGAATAACAGCACCACTTACAATGCAAACGTTCTTTCTTGGCACATTATACTTTAATAACGTCTGTTTTAAATCTTCTATTTTATTTAAAAACTCAATATCATTTATTCTTACTCCAAGCTGTTCATATTCCATTGTATTTCTAGATATATATTCTGTCTGTTCTAACATCGTGAGTTCATCCAGCGTCAACACCTCGTCATTATAAAAAATACGCTCCGGCTGAATTGGAACTACAATTTTTTCATCATCTATTCCCATTTCATTCAATTGCTGTTTGATACTGTTTACCGCTTTATATACTCCAATTGCAATATAATCGAATTTTTCTTTCACTATATTTGATGGTGAAATTACTCTTTTCCCCTCGTAAATCGTTCCCCATTTTTTTTGGCTGTTATCCGTAAAACAAATAATTTCATTGCCTTCCTCTTGCAATTTCTGCATTGCCTTCTTACCTACCCCTCCGCAGCCAAAAATTATTATCTTATTCATCCATCTTCCCTTCTCTTGTAAACATTAACAGCTCGTATACCATCTACTTCAAAAATCCGGCTCAACACAGTTTCCAATTCATAAGAATCTCTGAATGATCCAGTACCTTTCACAATATATATCATTTTTTCAGCATCCCAGTTATCATTGCTATGTATTTTATCTGCGATAACCACCTTAACTTTTTGCATCTCCCACTCACAAACATCTTGATACAGCAATTTATCAAACAATCCCCCCAATGTATCTGCTTTTGTTTTCCGTATCACATTAAATCCACACATCTTTAAATATCTGCTACAGGCTCCTTCGTCTTCCAGATCGCATAGGATCAAACACTCTTTCTTCAGTTTTTCCACCTGGACTGAATCTGTAATATAATTGCGCTCGTCATCTATTATCTTTCTTGCCTCTCTGTATATCCATTGTATAATATACTCTGCAATCGGAAAACACACTAACCGATAATAGTCCACATGTCTTGCCTGAAAATTTTTAAAATACGGATGCGAAACAGGAGCATATGTTTTTCGGATATTGTACTTTTTCATATACTGTATCACTTCATCCATAACATTTTTATTTATCCATTTTTGATAATTATCGTCAGACATCTTTACTGGTATATGTCTGTATCCCTTTGCTTCTAAAAAAACAACTCTGTTTCTTCCACTGCAAACCAAATTAAAACTTCCATTTATATTTCTCTCAACCTCCGGTGCGCTGCGACAAAAAAAATCAAAATCGTAATCTGCTATCTCCTGCATTTGTGTAAAAGCTTCATATCTGGATTCAATCCAGCGTTGTCTTAATTCCTGTGTTACCGCGATATTATTTCGATATGCCCATTCATTACAGTAACAGAAAAAATCTTCTAAGATCTCACTTTCATTCGACACTTTCTCGCCTAAAAACATTTTATACAAATTTTTTAATGGAAAATATGTAGCCATACTCATTTGTGCATATACGTCTGAATCTTTGTAATTAAATAGTAACTCCAATGGTAACCACGCTACGATATTCTTCTGTTGGCTGGAAATGAAAAAACTATCCTTAAGTACTATTTCATAATCTTTTTCAACTTTTGAAAGAATCTGCACGTCTGGTATTTCTATATTTATCAAAAAGGCATCATGTGCCTTACTTATTTTTTCAAGTTCAACATCTTCATAGCCCTGTAAAATTGACAATGGCTTATAAACGCATTGATCAAATCCTATCTTTTTCAGTTCTTCCGCTATATTTGTATGTTCAAATACATTTTTTATAGTAATAATAATTACAATATTTTCGGCCTCGCCTTGCAATTCGCTAAGCGTATCTAAATTCCATACTTTCTTACCACAAACTTCTCTCAGTGAATCTGCTCTTTTATCAATAAATCCCTTTAAGCAATATCCTCTTTTTTTAAATACAGGTACTAATTTTAGTCCCCCTCCACCTGCTCCATAAATCAAATACTCCTTTTTTCCATCCAGTGAAAATGTTTTTTTCATACTTTCTCCTAAGTTCAGACTTCCATGACACCTGTTTCCATCAATTTTCCCTGAAATACCTCCCGATGAAGAGTTTTATAGTTATTTAGGTTTGTTTTTTCCCGAAGCATCGTCACAATTTCTACGTCAGCTACATCAAATTCAATAAACAGCTGTCCTGAAAATCTCCTTAAATATCCCTTTTCCAATAACATTCTTGTATTGGTCATCCCAAAAATTATATCTGCCTCTTCGCATATAGTCTTTAACTGTTGACCATCACTATTTAATACTTCTATGTCTTTTATATATAATAAATCACATATCATCTTGATGAATCTGGACATTACCGCATCCTCATTGTATATCTTTACATCTTGCGCACACATTCTTTTTGTAATGCGTGCAAAATACCCTTCATACTGGCTCACATCAAGAACTTTTTTGTTTTGAAGTCTTATCGGTCCAAAATACTGCAAAACACTTGAAAGAACCGAAGGATTTCCTGCTTCACGCTGGTAAGGAAAATTTACAAAATATGGATGTGGAATCGGTATATATGTTTTGCAAATGTGATTTTGTTTTATAAATTCTATGGTTTCAAACAGTTTGTCTTTATTTTCCCATATCTGGTATTCTTCATTTTTGATTCTAACTGGATAACTAATCTTTCCATGGTGCTGCTGAAAAACGGTTCGATGATGTCCACCTACCAAATTAAAATATCCTTTTTCATTCCACATTACCACAGGAGCAGCCTCAATAAAAAAATCATATCCCTTTTCAATTTCCTTTTTTAGCGAAAAATACAATCGTTCCTTATCTCCAATTTTTTTTACTGCATTTTTCTCTCCCTGCTGTAAGTTATATATCCTTAAATAATTATTACACTCTTTTCGCTTTCCGTCAAAAAAATCATATAATTCATGAATCCAGCAATAAGTATTTAAATTGACATCAATTCCATCATTTACTCTATTTATCTTAGACAAATCTCCTGTCCAGTGTTCCACATCCTCGGAAAAAAGAATTTCCTGCCCTATCCATGCTACCGTGTATTCTTCCTCATTTCTTATTGCAGCTCCATCCTCCCACCGCTGTTTCCTATATATCTCATATTTTTTTATTTCTTCGTATACATCTTCTCCCATCAACAGTCTGTTATATCTATTCGTTAATGTTATTTTCTCTGCACCGTTAAGCTGATATTCAATTGGTAAAAATAATATTTTTTCAAATCCATATGAATATACTGTTTCTGCTACTTCTCGGTGAAGCATGCCGTCGCTCAAACAAATCACCACAACCGCTTCTTTTTTCGTTTCAGATGTTAAATCTACCGTATCTAAAGGTAGCACCGGTATTCCCATGACTATACCTTTTTCGTTTTTATCCAAAAACGCAATTACACGAACTGCGTTCTCTTTTAGATTTAACAATGTATTTCTTCCCACTTCTCCTGCGCCATATAAAATATAGCTATGTTTCATGCTTCTATTGCCTCATTCCAATTAAATTATTTCACATATAAAATCGTTTTTATATCTTTATAGATTCTTTTTTCTCTCAGATAAAATTTATACTGCGGATTTACCTGCCTTAACCACAATATCATTGAAAACAAATCGTCCTTTTTTGCTCCATACTCGAAAATTAACATCGGTTTGTAATTTTCGATCAGCCTCTTTCCACCTTTTATAATTGCAAAGTCTGCTGCCATTGCATTAATTTTTATAACAGTAGGTGTTTCTTCTCCACGAAATTGACAATCTAATGTATCAGTATATCTATGCACTTTTTGTGGAATAATCTGCGCATTCTTCACTTCCTGCAAAGTTCTATTATCAGCAATATTTCCAACCTCTGTATACAAATTAGGACTATCATAATTAACATCTGAATTATCACTAAATGTATAAATTGTACGTTCTTCACGTTCAGACCACAAAATAGTATTCCGAATATCCAAGTTTGGTACCCTGATATATGTTCTGAATCGTTCAAGGGCACTATAGTTTCCTCTATCTCCCTCATATGCAATCACTTTTTTATAGTTTCCTCTGGTCGCCATAAGAAAACTCGTAATACTGTCACCTGTGTACGCTCCAACATCTACATATGTATGCGCTTTTTCATTTTCAAATAATTCATCATCAAAATATGTGAGTAACGAATTATTTCCAGTAATCATTTCCATAAGTGGTAACATGTTTCCCGTTAATTTATAATTTATATTTTCTATAAAGATGTTTCTTGACAACTCATCTTCCAAGCATCTCAAAATTTCTCGTATCTGATCTTTATTTTTTTCTATTTCATAATCATTTAACAATCCTTTTTCCACTTTAAAAGGGTTACAAAATTGATAGCATTCTACCGTATTATCCAACGTCTGATAAATCGATACGGCATTATTAATTGCTGCCGTCAGTAAAACAATAAAACCCTGATGTTCTTCTTTGACCTGTAAAAAATTATGAACGATCAGCCCTGGATAAATTTCTGTTCCCCACAATTTTTCATTATTATCACATACCGCAACTATTTTAATCCTCTTATCCATTAATATTTCAATTGCCTGCCTTGCCTTGCTTCCACATCCAAATAAAACAACGCCTTTTTCTTCCAGTTTTTCGAAATACTTTTTCGCGCATACTATCTTTCTCATGTATCCACCATCGTTCCTATATAAGACATAACGTCTTAATTACCAGACTTTAACCCTGCAATCATTATCGCAATTTCCCTAACTGTCTTAAAATACTCTGGTTTTATTTTATCTTCCGGTATTGTAAAATCATAACGTTCTTCCAACTCAGTAATCAGATACATCAGATTCAATGAGCTAAGGAGTTCCTCCCCCGCAAGATCCGTATCCATCTCAATATCCTCATAGGGATTTATCTCTTTTAAAATTTCAATAATTACTTTGATATATTCATCCATTTATATTTCCTCTTTTAACTTTACTCTGTCTATTTTGCCATTTATATTCAATGGTAATTCTTCTACCAGATTTATTTTCGCAGGTAACATATAATGTGGTACTTTTTGCTTTAATTCCTTATAAATTTTCTTTTCTGTCATTAAGTTCTTATCACCTTCACAAAAAAGTACTATTTTCTTTTGAACATCATTATATAAAGCACAACTCTTTTTCACGCCTGTCACTGCACCAGCCGCAGTTTCAATTTCTCCAAGTTCGATTCTATGTCCTTGGTGCTTAATCTGATAGTCCTTCCTTCCAACATACATCAGCTCTCCGAATTCATTATATCTCACAAGGTCTCCTGTACGATAAATTCGCTCTGCATACCTATCATTCAACGGATTCTGCACAAAGGCATCCTTTGATTTTTCCGGATTTTTATAGTATCCCATAGAAATGCAGCTACCCTTTACACATAATTCCCCAATCTCATCCTGTTGAACCAGCCTGTTATCATCATTAAGTACAATAATCTGCGTATTTTCACATGGAAATCCAATCGGTAAGGAATCATCATCTGCAAATTCTCTGTCCACGATATAATAGGAGCAGACATCTGTAATTTCAGTTGGCCCATATAGATTAGCATACAAAACATCTGGCATTTTTTTTCGTAACATATTCAAACATTTATTTGGCATTACCTCTCCACAAAATAAGATTTTTTTCAAATAAGAAAACTCCATTTTGCTAAAAGCTTCTGAATTACTAAATGTAATCAATGCCGACGGTACCCAGAAAATAGTGTTTATTTTTTTATTCTGAAGATAATCTGCTAATTTTCCGGTAAATACAAAATAACTTTCTGGGATGATATACATAGTAGATGCGTTTCTCAGCGTAGAGTAAATATCCAAAACAGAATTGTCAAAATAAAACGGAGCCTGATTTCCAAAAATTGTCTCCTCATTAAAATAAAATTTATTGGCAAGCCATTCTGCGTAATCAATAACCCCTCTATGACTTATTACAACTCCTTTCGGCGTACCTGTAGAACCAGATGTAAACAAGACATATACAGGATCAATATCGCAAACGTTCTGATACCATTGCTCATCAACCATAGCATCCATTGTTTCATCCAACATAAGATTTTTCCAGTTTCCGCTTAATACACTTTCTGCATGATTATATATAATGGCAACCGGTTCCAGTGCACTTAAAATTTTGCTTATTCTTTCCTGTGGTGAGTTTTTGTCAATGGGTGTGTAAAAATTACCACTATATACAATTCCCATTGCAGCAACAATACACTCCACACTTTTCTCCATGTATATTGCAATCGGCTGATTAAATGTATCTCCCAGCGTTTTCTGTATAGATGCCGCAACAGATATGCTTGCTTTTTTTAATTCTCCAAATGTTATGCTTCTACTTTCATCCTCAAACGCAATCTTGTCCGGATGTGTAATTGCACTATGTAACAGATATTCAATTACATTTTTCATCTATAGCATTCCTTCTTCTTTCATTTTTCCAATTAATTCTTCGCTAATTATCCTTCTGCCATCTTGATTCAATGTTTCATCTATTGTGCAAACATCTGCGAATTTATCTGATGGCAAACGGTAGCTGAAATCTTTTATCGGTACATTTTTTTCTCTTGCAATATCCAACAATACCTTCACATTCTTATCATATTTTTCTTGAAATGAATCGCCCCATAAGGTCTGTGCAAATTCATAATTAGCTGGTGGAATAAATAATAAAAGTTTAATGTTATTTTCCTGACAATATTGAATAAAATTCTTCAGGTAAACAATGCATTCATTTTCCGTATCCATACGAAACATATAATTCATTTTTATCACAATCTTTTCATTTGTTCCTTGTCCCATATTCTTTAATGCATTATCCGATGAAGTAAAATAATCGTTCTCAAAATTTAAAAATCGTTCTTTTGTTATCTTTACATATTCTAATAATTCTGGATCTTTATTTTGCACGTCATTACTTATTCTCTCTATTAAAGCTGCATGCTGGGAACGTGGTAATAAATGCTGTTTTCCTGTAAATACCTCCATATTTACCATCAAAACTATATTTTTAGGTTTATATACATACTCACAATGTGCCTTAAAGATTGTATAATAGGCTCTCATCCCCATTGCATGAATTGCCAATACCTTTACAGCATTTTTCCCTGCTCTCTCTGAAAGCATGTCTCCAAGATTTGCCCTGTTTATATCCTTAATTGACAGATCTGTAATTCCACAATCTCCCATCAATAGGGTATCCTTTTTTTCTCGATCCATAAATTTTTTTTCGTATTCATCATACAAATGATTATCTATATAGAAAAAATCTCTACCCTCTTTCAAACCTAATTCTCTTAACTGATTACAAATTGATTCCCCATTTTCAAGCGATACCAAAATAACATTTTTTTCTTTTTCTGCCAGAGCTTCATTTAAAGATACAATCGGAAACTCATTAATATATCCGCCTATTTTTGTGATGTTATTATCTGTAAAAACAATATCCTTATAACCAAAACGTTTTAAAAAATGTGAATATTGTGTTCCACGAATTCCTGCACCAAATACAATAATTTTCTTTCCATTTAGAAAATATGCTTTTTCCTCTATAAACTTTTCAAACGCTTTTAAATCATATTTACAAACCGTCGTTACCGGCCACGCAAAATTTTTTTTATTATCCATTGTCTACTCCATCATCAATCTAGCCCTTATCTCATCCGCATATGCATCTATACTGTCTCCAGGTGTCATCACCGTATTCTGTGGAACATAGCAATTTCTGCATGCTTCAATCCCAAATCTCCCATTCTCAAGCATATTTTTCAGAAAAATTTTTTTCTGTACACTGTTCCACGCTTGCATCAGTGTTGTATCATGTACACTTCCCAATTTAAACGGTGGTCTGATATGACTACATGGATATATCGTTCCATCTGGCAATATGTTAATTGTATAAAAAATCAACGGACAACAACGTTGTACTTTAAAAACATCGCCATATTTATTGGTTTCATTTTCTTCTCCCGTCATATCCATGCCTGTCCACAGTGGTACAACTGATTCAACAAAAACCCGGTCTGCAATAGGCGAAAACATTTCATAAAACTTATCTTTTTCTTCTCCTACAGCCACATCCACAATCTTGATATGAACCTGTGTTGCTTTTTTCATTTTATATAAATATTCCAATCTGCGATAAAATTTATCAAAATCAATCTGCGCACCACAAACTTCAAGATAATTTTTTTCATCTAACCCCTGAAGTGAAATCACAATCCGATTTATCTGCGCTTCGCATAATTTCTCAATATAGGCTTCATCTAACAGCAATGCATTGGTATGTATGTCTGTCTTCGCTGTCAATCCAGATTTTTTTATGTATGCCACCATATCCGGAAGTCTATGGTTACACAAAGGTTCCCCATGGTGTGATAATGCAATTCGTTTTATCTGATGCGGGAATTCTTTCATCTGATCTACAATCTTTTCAAATGTTTCCCACTTCATCAAACGATTTTTTCGATAATCCTCCGCTACTATGCTTTCATCAGCCCGAAAGCAGTAATTACATTTCAGATTACACATATCACTAATATCAATCATCACCGTATATGGCGTATCCAACGGCAGCACTTTTCCCAATACACTTCTATCCTGGCTATATGATTTTATAATATTATTATAACTCATTTACGATTTATCCTTCCTGAAGTATATATTTCTGCATCCATTCTTTTTCAAAGTCCTGAATATATGGTGAAACCAAAAACTCCTGTTGATTGGTTTTAAGCTCTTGAACCAGTTCTACAAATATATTATAACAATCTTTTAACTCATATGTTTTTATCTTGTCACACATACTGATCATATACGACCATTCACTGTATTGCACCAATTCTGCTAACGCCGGTAGCTTACTACTGATGTACTCAGTCCGTTCTCGAAATGCTGCCAGATATTCTTCCATCTGCTCTGCTTTCCACAGACCCGAATTTTGGGTAAACGAACTGTTATTATTTTCATGTCTGGTAAAACAATATTTTGGTAAACCATATGCAGCTACTTTATTTGCGTTCGCCATATACTTATAGCAGATCCAGATATCCTCATACTTACAATCTTCTTTAAATGGAATCTGCTCAAATAATGTACGTTTTATAAGTTTTGTAGGAAGCCCGGCATTGTTGCGCTTTCTTTTTAAAAGTTCCGTTACCGCATCCGTTGCACTCCAGATGCAATATTCATTCCACATACTATGTGGAAGAATCTTACCATTCACATCTTTTTGTGCACCACATATTGCAATATCTGCATGATTGTCTTTCACAAGCTGATTTAAAAATCCGAGCATATCCGGAGATGCAACATCATCATCATCTACAAATGCAATATAATCTCCTTTTGCATTTGCAATTCCAATATTTCTTCCATGCCCGATAGTGCTTTTATCAATATGCAATACCTTGATTCTTGCATCTTTCCTGGCATATTCATCAGCAATCTGACCACTTCTGTCACTCGAACCATTATCAACAATCACAAACTCAAAGTCAGAATATGTCTGTTTTAAAATTGCTTCAATTGCTCTCGCAATGTATTTGTCCCTGTTATATGTCAGCATAATTACCGAAATCATATTTGTCCCCTAAAATCCTACCAACAGCACACTCAATGCATCTCCGACCGGTATCCTGTACAATGCCGGATGTTTATTTACATATTCATCAATTGCCTGTGCAACACCGCCATAGCTTTCTGTATAATAGTCGTGGGAAATGAGGAAGCCCCCCTTTGCCATGCGTTCTCCAAACCACTCAAGTGCCGCTTTCGTCGGCTGGTACATATCAACATCCAGTCTTACAAATGCAAATGTTTCTTCTAAACCTTCTGCTGTTTCCGGGAAATACCCCTTTTTTATCACACACTGCTGCGGATATTTCATTTTCTGCAAAACAAGCTCTATAGATGTATCGCAATAGTCACCAGTCTGGGCTGCTGAAAAACCTTTCTTTTCATCTATCTCCACATCCCTGACATCAAATCCGTTGAAGGTATCAAATAAATACAGCTTTCTATCAGCAAATGCACTGTTAATTATTTTTGCTGTATCCCCCTGAAATACTCCTACCTCTGCGCATGCTCCCGGTATGTCCTTTAATTCTTTCGCATACTGAAAAAAAGCACGCTTTCTATTTTCATTGTTACTCTGCGCATATTTTTTTATCTGACCACCTGTAACACCATAATGCTTTATCTGCTGGCATATCGACTCATATCCAGGAACAGAAGCGATTATAATATAGTCATATTCTCTATTTTTTATCTGTTCCGCAGGAATTACCGGTATCCCCTCAACAACCGTTCCGTGCAATACTTCATTATTGTCTGCAAATGCTATAATATCACAATAATCTTTATAAAAATCATATGCACGTTTTCCCGTTGGACCTGCACCAAAAATAATAATCTTCTTCATTCTGTATTTTATTCTCCCCTGTTTTTCTCCGTAAAAATTATGCGTGATCCCTCAGTCTCAAAATCAAATTTTGTTTCTTTATATTCACCCATGGCATGTCTGACTTCATCCTGCTTTTCTGTTGGTACAAACAATAACATAAAACCACCCCCGCCAGCACCAAGAATCTTTCCGCCTATGGCTCCTGCATCTTTTGCCTTTTTATACATTTCATCAATAAGTGGATTCGAGATACCGCTGGACATCTGCTTTTTCAGATTCCATGCCTCATCCAGCATTTCACCTATTTTTCTGACATTCCCCTCTGCCAATGCATTTTCTGCCATCTGAACCATTTCTACCATTTCATCAAGAACTTTTTCCCTGTCATAAATATTGGCCTTTTGTTCTGCCAGAATATTGGAGGATATTCTGGTCATCCCGGTAAAATACAGCATAAAATTATTTTTTAATTCCCCCAGTGTCTCCTGTTTGCATATCACCATCTCATTCGTAACACTTCCACCCTTGTGAAACTTATATTTGCGAAACCCACCATGTGCAACTGCATACTGATCCTGTACCCCTATGGGATTCTTCAGACGTTCTATCTCAATTTCACACGCCTCTCTTGCAAGAATATCCGGTGAAACATGTTCACCCTTGTAAGCATGAAGCGCATTCAAAACACCTACCGCAAGAGCACTCGAGGATGCCAGTCCGATTCCCGCTGAACTAAGAGGAATATCTGCGGAATATACAATATCGATCCCTTTTTCTATATCAAGCATTTTTAATGCTTCCCGGATAATATTATGCTGCACCTGATTCACAGAATCCACAAATTCGTTAATGGTATAACATACTCTGATCTTATCATCAAATCTCTTACAAACCATAATGTACACATACATGTCCAAAGCCGTACTTATAACCGTCCCATAACCATACCGGCTGTTTTCATAATAATCAGCAAAATCCGTTCCTCCTCCAAAGAAAGACATCCTTAGCGGTGTTTTTGATATTATCATTTGTTTTATCTCCCAATACTTCGTAATAAATCATCTACTGCACATTTCAGCGTATAGTTATCATCCACAAGAATCCCGCGACAGCCCGCCGCCTGCGCCGCCTGCATATCGCGTTCATCATCTCCTATCATAACACAATCTCTCAAATTGAGCGAGTATTCCTTCTGTGCCTGATAAAACATTCCAGGTTTCGGTTTCCTGCAATCACAATCTTCGTCCCAATTATGTGGGCAATAATAGATTTTGTCTATTTTTCCACCCATTTTTTCTAATTCACTTTGCATTTTCTGATGTATATTTTTTAAGGTTTCTTCTGTCAGATACCCTCTTGCAATCCCCGGCTGATTTGATATGAGAATAATGCGATACCCTGCATTCTTTAATTTTACAATTGCCTCACGCGCCCCATCTATCCACACGAACTCTTCCGGTTTCTCTACATAACATGCCTTCGGTGGTCTGACATTTAAGGTTCCATCTCTGTCCAGAAAAATTGTTTTGACAGGCTGAAAAAACTGCCTTGTCAGCTCAATTCTCTGCCATGACCCAACGGAATAATATCTGTGCTCGGTTACCTCAGCAAACATTTTTCCTTCTTTTACCATTTCCGGATAGACAACTGCCTCAAAATTACAATTTTCTTCCGGCAATAGCTGTAAGGTTCGTTTATTAATGATTGCATATCCGATATCCACACCTTTTAATCCTGAAGTAACTCTCTTTTTGTCATAGCAGAGAACCTGTCCATCATCTTTTAACAGGAGATTGTCTTTTGTATACAAATCTTTGTTCGCATAAGCCGTAATTTGTATCATCGCATGATTTTTAAAATAAGCTTCCTGTAATATATCAAAATCAATGGGACAATAATTATCACAGTACAATAATAGAAAATGATCCTCTAAAACACTTTCTGCTTCTTTCATTCGTGTACCAGTATCATACTCCGGCGGAGTAACACGGTATACCAGCCGTACACCATATTGTTCTCCGGTTTCAAAATAATCCATAATTTTTTGCGGTAAATATCCAAGTAATAAGACAATCTCTGTAATTCCAAAAGATTTTATCTGCATGATCAGATATTCCAAAAATGGTTTTCCCTCAAACGGATACATAGGTTTCGGGTTATTTTTCGTAAATGGTGCAAGACGCGTTCCTAACCCACCAGCAAGTATTACTGCCTGCCTGATTCTATTATACTCCATATTCTTTTACCCTCATGCGTTATAAGCATTCTCCATCTCTCTCTAAAATCATGTCTACAATTTGCTGTAAAATAAGATTATGGATCGATTCAACCATTCCATAATGTGATACCGGTACATGCAAATTATAATCTCCGAGCATGCGGATGGCATTGTCTTTCAAAAAACCGGAAAATGTTATTACTCTGCATCCTTTTTTCTTAGCCACCTGAATGGCATTTATAATATTTTTTGAATTTCCAGAACTGCTAATAGCGATCAGTAAATCATCCTCATCTGCCAAAAACTCCAATGGACGAGAAAAAATATATTCATATCCATAATCATTTCCCATACATGTTGTAACAGAATTATCATACAGACTATATGTTTTCATCCCACCATTTTTCATAAAATCTGCCGTCATATGACTGGCTATTGCAGCACTTCCCCCATTGCCAATAAAAAACACCTGTTTTCCTGCCTGTTTAACAGTTGTAAACACTTCCACCAACTGCTTCATTGACGTTTCATAGTCTTTATATGGTATTCCATCTTTATCATACAATGTTGTAGTTTCCAAATAGTCAATTAATTTTTCTATATACTCTCGATACATAAATCTTTCACTTTCTCAATCACTTCATCCTGCTGTTCATCCGTCAGTTTCGGGAAAATTGGCAGACTGATAATATGTGTATACAGTTCCTCTGCCACCGGGCAATGCACATCTTTAAACCCGTGTTCCTGATAATACGGATGATAGTAAACAGGAATATAGTGCACGTTCACACCGATTCCCTCCGCACGCAGTGCATCGAATACTTCTTTACGGTCTTTATTTTTCACCTGGATAATATAAAGATGCCATCCACTCTTTGTATCCGGAAGCTGATATGGGGTAACGATATTTTTGCAATCTGCAAAAGCCTCATTATAACGCTCTACAATCTCACGTCTGCGTGCAATAAAACGATCCAGCTTTTTCATCTGTGTACAGCCTAATGCACACTGGATATCCGTCATACGATAATTATATCCCAGATCGATCTGCTGATAAAACCAAGATCCCTCATTGCGAGTCATCTGGCTTTCATCTCTTGTAATTCCATGACTGCGGAACAATACCAGTTTCTTGTATAATGTTTCATCATTCGTTACGATCATACCGCCTTCACCGGTTGTAATCGGTTTTACCGGATGAAAACTAAACGTTGTCATATCTGACATTGATCCGATCATTTTTCCTTTATATTCCGAACCAAGCGCATGTGCAGCATCCTCAATGACAACCAGATGATGTTCTTTCGCGATCGCATGGATTGCATCCATATCACATGGCTGTCCTGCAAGATGAACCGGTATGATCGCCTTTGTCTTATCCGTGATCTTTCGTTTTATATCTTCCGGATCAATATTATAAGTTTTGGGATCAACATCTGCGAATACAGGTGTACCACCACAATATAATACACAGTTTGATGACGCTGCAAATGTGATCGATGTAGTGATCACTTCATCTCCCGGTCCGATTCCCGCCGCATGACAGGCTGCATGTAATGCAGCTGTATCATTTGAAATCGCCACAGCATATTTTGCCCCGACATAATCTGCCACCAATTTTTCGAATTCTGCGACCTTAGGTCCTGTCGTCAGGTAATCAGATCGCAGTACCCCAATAACCTCTTCTATATCATCCTCTTCTATGGTCTGTCTTCCGTATGGTATCATTATTGCCTCCTGCTTATTTGCCCATATTTATTTTACTCTTAAAAAGAAACGGTAGAAAAGCTCTTGTTTTCTACCGTTTATAGGACATTAATCTTTACAAATTTTACTTCAAAACCTCGAGAACAGCTTTCGCATCATTATTATACTGTGCCAGAATACTCTGAGACGCATTCACTAAAATCCGATTTGTAGAGTGAAGTACCAATTCCATATTCATGTCGGTATCTCTGCGAAGTGACTCTGAGCTTTGTGTGTTTTCTGCCGTAATATCTGTATTACGTGTCGCATGTTCTAACTGTTCTAACTGTCCGCCAAAATCATCACGCCATAATGCCGCTTTCTCAATTGCATCTTGAACCAGTTTAATTGATTCTGCTGCCTTCGCATGAGAAGACACATCTACCTTGTCAACGCCAAGGCTTTCCTTTCCAGCATTTACAAAACGAATTGTCACACTTTGTCCTGCAAGAGCTCCTGCTTGAATTTTAAAATATCCCGGATCAGCCTGCGGTGTTCCAGCCGCCAACATATACTGCTGATTGAAGTTTGTTGTATATGCAATACGATCAACTTCTTTATTCAACTGATCTATCTCATCCTTTATTGCATCACGGTCTGCATCCGTATTTGTATCATTTGCAGCCTGAGTTGTCAATTCCACCATACGATCCAGTACATCCTGCGTCTCTTGCAAGGCCGCATCTGCGGTCTGTAACATACTGATTCCATCCTGCGCATTTCTCGATGCCTTATTCAACCCCTTAATCTGATGACGCATGGTTTCTGTTATCTGCAGTCCCACGGCATCATCATTTGCTGTAATAATTTTATAACCACTCGAAAGTTTCTTGGATGAATCCTCCATTTTTTTTACATTATATCGTAACTGTCGGCTCTGTCCAATCGCAGCCATATTATGATTAACCACCATGTTTTTTCCACCTCTTCCTTGAGACTATATTCCTAATATTTATATCGTTCGTTTTAATGTATATCTTTAGATATATTTCATTTTTTTTCCATGCTTATGATTTCTTCCGCAATGCGTTCTGCCCCTTTTCCATCGATCTTTTGTTTCATCTTATTAATCATTTTACAACGCATTGCATAATCCCTAGAAAGTTCCTGTATTTTATGAAATATATTATTTATCACCTGTTCTTTTTGAGTTCTTACATTTCCTGCAAAATACATTGTCTGGTCTGCTGCAAACGCTTTTACATCATTATCTTGATTCTCTGCTACAGAAAAAAAGATTGTTGGAACCCCTACACAACAGCATTCATATAAAACCGTACTAGCAGCAGATACAATTATATCTGTAGTATTCATAATATCTGCAAGGTTGTGAACATTTTCATAAACCTTAATATTAGAAAATTTTTGCCCATATTGATATAATTTATCAATATCTGGATTAAAAATCCCTGCAACAGCTATTATCTCAAATTTCTGATATAATCTGTGTTCGCAAAAGTCTTTTATCAAAGATAAAATCATATGATACCGATCTCCGCCTCCGCAAATAACCAATATCTTATTTACGTTTTTATTAGGAACATCAACAAAGTCATTTTGAAATTCTTTTCTTAATGGTACATATCTCCCACCCAACAGCAATCTGGTATGTTGCGTATTATATCTCTTATCATAATCAAAGATGGTATAATACAAATTATAATTAATCAGAATATCTACCGGAAATTTTTCAGCAAACATATCATCAAATGTAATCAACTTTGCTATTCCATTAAAATTCTGCATATATTCCGCATTGAACTGGTAAGAGTCAAATACTAATACAGGATCTTCATCCTCTCTAAGTATCTCTTTTATACTTTCTACTTCTCCCAATAAGTTGTAATCCTTTGGACATATCATTTCATAATCCAACTTTGCATCCAACACCTCTACAGACGATTGATCCCGAAAAAGGAACTTTATCCTTTCCCCCATCTTTTGTAATTGAAATGCTATCGTCATGCATCTCATAACATGTCCCGTTGCAATTTTCTCATTGGCATCCGTTCTAAAATATATCATTTATATCTCCATTTTCTGCTCATATTCATAAAAGCATTCCACTATTTTCCTCATGTCATCCAATGAGTACCTCTGATCACAAGGGATTGCCAGCAAATGTTCATAAATATAACTTACATCCTTATTTATATCTTGTTCGACTTCTTTAGGAATCGGCCATAAAACAGGTGCAAAAATATTATGTTCCCGCAGATATGTCTGCACATCTGTTCTATTCTCTACAAAAATTGGAATATATAGCGGATTTTCTTTTGACACCTGAATCGGACTTTTTACAACATTCATTTTTTCAAACTCACTAAGCAGATATCTGGCATTCTGGTTTCTAATCCGTAACTCCTTTTCATAAGGTAGCCGTTCCAACTGCTTCAATGCAATATCCGATATCATACAAATTTCATCACTATGATCCAGGTAATTTTCTGCTTCTGAATTTAAGCACAAAAATTCTTCTTTTTTTACCTGATCTGTTTCCTGTAAATATGATGCTTTCCACTTCTGAGCTTTCCATTTCATATTTACAAATGTTTCTTTTTCTTTTTCTATATTAACTATCAAAGGGTCATTTGACGCAATAAACCCTCCATCCGGTAGTGCAAACCATTTTCGCAGACTGCCAACACAATAATCTGCCATACTGCTTTTTTCTAATAAGCCCAACGACTGTGTCATATCCTCAACAAAGATCATTCCCTGCTTCTGCTGAAATTCCTTAATCAATTTCCGTACATTGTGCAGGGTATCTATTCCATAGTATGTATGCATTAAAAGAAGCGATGGCTTATATTTTATCAGTATTTCTTCCATCACATCATAATTTGTTTCAAACGTCTTTCCTACCGGATAATAGAAAATTTGCCATCCTTCTTTTTCAAATGGATGTATAACAGAATCACATGTATATTGTGGTAAAACACATATTTTATTACCAGCTTTTCCTTTTTCCTGAATATCTATAATAGCAGCTTTTATAGCATCCCTCCCAGAAGAAAGAAAAAGCAGTTCATCCATTTTCAATTTACGCTTTATCCATGTCTGCAAATTCAGTTCTGGTTTCTCTTCTTCTGTATAAGCTCTATACTCATAAAAACTGCCTATTTCTCTTTTCATATTTCTCCAATCTTTTTCTTATTCATCCTGCGTAATTACAGAAATCTTCTTAAGAGCCGCCTCCGCTCGTTCCCATGCTTCCTTCGTATCCTTTCCTGTGGCAATAACATGTCCAATTCTGTCATTGCTTGAATGTAATGGTGCAACCTGTTCTCCCACTTTTGTTTCCACTACCACTTCATAAACTCCAGGCATCTTTTTTGCTTCTTCAATTCCTGAAATATTTGTTACTTTTCCCTTAGAATCCGCACTGATAAACCGGATAGCTGCTCCCATTTGTTTTCCACGTTCATAGCAAACCGGTTCGTGAAGTGCCATCTTAACAGATTCTTTTACCATATTGATTCCAGTTGACAGTGGTACAAGACGTGATGTTATGAAATCTCCTCCAAGTCTCGCTGCAATTTCTACGATTTTAGGTCCATCTTTTGTTACCATAACTTCGGTGTGGGAGGGACTGTTAGTAATATTCATTGCTGCTATCGCCTGTCTGGTCACATTCATAATCTCATTTTTCACGTCATCCGGCAGACTGCTTGGCTCCTTATGACCAATCTCTACAAAATAAGGTCTTTCACATACAACTTTATCTGTAATTGTAAGTATATCTGTTATCCCATTGACCGTCAAAGACTCTACGCTCACTTCCGGTCCCGTCATAACTTCTTCTGCCACAATTACACCATTCTTTGACGCCGCCTTACATAGTTGATATTCCTGTTCAATTTGTCCTTCATTCAGTCCCTGCGCTAATAATTTTACTCCCCGGCTGCCCGCACTATCTGATGGTTTTATAATACATTCCTGTGAAAACGTCTTATAATAAGCCGTTTTCAAATCCTCTTCTTTCTCTATTACAACATACTTTGGAATTGGAACATGATTTTCTTTTAAACGCTGACGCATCACACTTTTTATTGTAACCGCACAGGCATCCTCATAAGAAAGATCACACAAAAGTCCCAGTCTTTTGCTCACATCACTAATCACCCTTACTGGTGCATCACTGGTTGAGGTCATCAGAACCGCATCCTTCTCTTCTTTCATTTCCCCGCATATTGCTTCAACATCGACAGTACTGATAATCCTGCTCTCATCTGCATATTCAAACCCTATTGCCTCTGGATTATAATCCAGGCAGATCACATATGCTCCCATCTTTTTTAATTCAGTGATTGCAGGGACCTGCAGTGGTCCTGCCCCAAGCATAAACACTTTTTTTTGATCCAAATTCTTTAATCCTCTCTCTGACCAAGTTCTCTTAAAATTCTATATTTCATCTCCGCAATTTTCCAATCCTCAAAGGTATCAATATCCTGCACCTGGGATTCCTCGATTTCAATTGCTGCAATTCCTTCTGAAAACTGACCAGCATTCTCCTTGAATTTTTTTACATCATAGCAGTAAAACTGACCACCATCATGGTACATTGCCTCCAGATCCTGGGAACGAGAATTCATATATTCCGGCCATTTATATTTTACACAGTCTCCATCTTTTACTAAGCAGCGTTGCGGCGGAAATGAAAATTTTACCATTGTCATTACCATTCCGATCTCCGGCCGTAAAATCATTTCTACCCCCGCCTTAAGCCACTCTAATTTTACAAAAGGTGCCGTAGGATACAGACAGACAACATAATCATATGTCTTACCTCTTTTTTCATATTCTTCTAAAACCTCCATGATGACATCTTCTGTAGTTGCATAATCATTAGATGTTTTTTGAGAACGCAAAAAAGGAACACTGACACCGTATTCCTTTGCAACTTCTGCAATCTCTTTATCATCCGTAGAAACCATGATTTCGTCAAAAATTTGTGTTTTTTTTGCAGTCTCTATCGAATATGCCATAATCGGCTTTCCAAGAAATTCCTTAATGTTCTTTCTTGGAATTCTTTTGCTCCCGCCTCTCGCCGTAATAATTGCAATTCCTTTGCTCATTGTAGCCTCCAAATATTTCTTATCACACTTTACAATCTTGCTATGCGATCTGAAATATACCAACTAATTCTCTGCCCAATCCCATTGATCCAAATAATCTCATGATTTCATTTGTCTTTTCAGGTGACAGTTCATGCAGCATATTTTCTATATTCAGCTTTGCTTTATAACATGATTTTCCCGCAGCAGGATTCTCATAATAATTTGTTAATTCATTCATCAGATTGAGCTCTATCAATCCCTCTGTATATATATCTTTGCAGAAATATCCATTTTCCTGCATAAATCGAATAAATCCATCTTTATTGAAATAATATGTATGCCCCTCTTCATCCAGCCAGTATTCTTTTGAAAGCACTCCTTTTTTCAGTAAATTCAACTGATAATCTGAATAATTATTTCCAACTTTACAGCACAATATTCCATCTGTTTTCAACACTTGCTTAATCAATTTCAAGAGCTTTGTCTGATCCTGAACCATATCCAATACTGAATCCATATTCACAATATCATATTGAATATTTTGCGCAATCATTTCCCCTAAGATTTGATAACAATCCCCCTGTTTTAAATATGGAAGCAGCTCTGGATTGTTGTGCTCCATAGCATATTTACTAAAATCAATCCCAGTAACTTTGCAGCCTTTTTCATAAAAATATTTCATGAAAAATCCTTCTCCACATCCAATATCCAGAATCTGTGGTACTGTATTACTTGTCCACACTTTTTTAATTGCTATTTCTTTCTGCTGTGCCTTATTCTGAAAATATTCTAACGCTTCCGGTGTGTAAGCAGACTCATATCCAGCTTTTTCATTCTGGTAATACTCTTCTTCAAAATCTTTTTGCTGTTCCTCTGCAGTTGGTTTATTTCTTAGTTCATAAAATCCAAATTTATTTTTAATCACTTTTTCAAGTATACGCTTTCTTCCTACCATTCAATATCATTCATTTTAAGCGGATCAGCAAAACTAATATCTCTCGTCGCTTTTTTTCCAATAATCTCTTCATAATACTTTGTATGCAACCCATCATACGGCCTGACGGATCTTACATTTTTTTCATTAAATACTTCTCCTGCTTTAATGTCTGCTGCTGCAAAAAGTGAACGAGAAAAACGTTTTCCCTGCGCCTGTTTTTCCGTAACACCATATGTGCTGCTGCCAAATGAGCTTTCTACGTTTCTGATACGTCGCACCATATCTGCAAATTCTTCAATTTCCATAGAAAACTCTGAGTCCACGCCACCATCTGAACGTTTCAACGTAAAATGTTTTTCAATAACTTTTGCGCCCAATGCCACAGCTGCAATATCAATCTCATCCCCCATAGAATGATCTGATAATCCTATGGGACATCCAAATACCTGTTTTAAGCCAGCCATCATATTTAAATTCATCTCTTCATAAACCGACGGATATTCAGAAGTACATTTTAACAGTATAATTTGATCATTACCTACACTTTTGCATGTTCTTACCGCAAGATCAATATCTTCCAGCTCTGCAATTCCAGTTGAAATAATCATTGGTTTTCCTGTCTGTGCAGCTTTTTTGATCAATGGAATATCATTTATCTCATAGGAAGCTATTTTATAAGCAGGTACATCCATCTTTTCCAAAAAATCAATTGCAGTCAAATCAAATGGCGATGAAAACAATAAAATTCCTTCTTCATCCGCCACTTTTTTTAATTCTGGCTGCCACTCCCATGGTGTATATGCTTTTTCATATAGCTGATGTAGTGTCATGTGACTCCACAAGGAATCATCATCTGTATAGAAATATTTTTTATCTGAATCGAGAGTGATCGTATCTGCAGTGTACGTCTGAAGTTTCACCGCATCCACTCCAGCTTTTTTTGCCTCTCTAATCATAGTTACTGCTCTATTAAAATCCATATTGTGGTTGCCAGACATCTCTGCAATAATAAAACAGGGTGCCCCCTCTCCAACCATTTTATTTCCTATTCTTATCTGATTACTCATACGACCCATTCCATCCTATTCATACAGTTTAATTTCTCAATGTTCTTCTACTTTTTTCAGTCTTTCTTTTAATTCATCAATAGAAAGCCACTGTGTATTATTTCCAGAACTATATTCAAATCCAGGTTCTACTTTTTTTCCACCTGCCTGTATTTTTGCACTGTCCCACCAATCAAAATGTGGATACACAATAAAATGTTTATCATATTCGTATGTGAGCATGGAATCCTCTTTTGTCACCATAACCTCATGTAGTTTTTCGCCTTCACGAATACCTACCTCCGGCATTTCACACCCCGGTAAAATTGCCTGTGCCAAATCAGTAATTTTAAAGGAAGGTATCTTTGAAATAAATGTTTCCCCTCCTTTCGCTTCACTTAACGCTTTAATCACAAGCTGCACGCCTTCATCTAAACTAATCCAGAATCTCGTCATTCGATAATCTGTAATAGGAAGCTTATTTTCACCATTTGCTACGATATTTCGGAAAAAAGGAATTACTGATCCTCTACTTCCTGCCACATTTCCATAACGAACGATTGAAAAACAGACATCTTTTGCCCCTGAATAAGCATTTGCTGCAATAAATAATTTGTCTGATACAAGTTTTGTTCCACCATATAAATTAATTGGATTAACTGCCTTATCTGTAGATAAAGCAACAACACGCTTTACACCACAATCCAATGCTGCATCTACAATATTCATTGCACCGTTAATATTGGTTTTAACAGCTTCCATTGGATTATACTCACAAGCTGGTACCTGTTTTAATGCGGCTGCATGAACAACATAATCTACCCCTTCAAATGCACGATAAAGGCGTTCTTTATCACGAACATCCCCAATAAAGAAGCGCAACTTATCTTTATACTGTTTAAACTTATTTGCCATATTAAACTGTTTAAATTCATCACGGGAATATATAATAATTTTTTTCGGATCATAATGTGTCAGCACATATTCAGTGAACGCATTACCAAAAGAACCGGTTCCTCCGGTTACAAGAATTGTCTTACCATTTAACATCTTTTCTGCCTCCTGCATTTACTTATTGCATCCTGCAATAAGATCTCTCTATTTATATCGAACAATTTCACTTATTTCTTAACACTCTTATATCTATATGCAGCTTTCTTTGTACCAGCATTTTTTTATTGTTGCTTTTACTCTCTGCCCCCAAATGTTTTATTGAAAACATGGTTACGTCACCCATTATGAATGACAAAAAACCAGCTTCGCATATCCGGAAACTGGTTTTTGTCATCCTTTTATCTACTAACTACTTCTTTTGCCACCACACCAAGTTGTTCAAAAACAGGAATTACTTTTTCAAACTCCTGAGCCATTTTTTTATCATTATTTTCTGTAATTGCACCACTTAATGCTACAATTGCATCATTAAATTTTGTTTTATTAATTCGTTCCTCTCCGTCATTTAGTAAATCCATGGTACCATTTATTACCTGAATTTCCCAGTTAATGGCATCCACAATAGACTTCAGAAATTTATCTGTATCATCCAAACGTTTTCCAGATAACTCCTTTACAATAATTGTCATATTTTTCACCAAACGTTCATTAAAATCCACCAACACATTCAAAGCTTCCATCTGTTCTACTCTATTATTTTCCATTTTTGTTACCTTTCTCAATCCAATACCTTTCTATATATTATATTTATATATTATATTTATATATTTTATCGGCCATGCTGCCAGTTTTCATTAGTTATATTCTCTCATTTCAGGTTAAATATATTTATAAAGCATCCGATAAATATATAAATAATAACATTAAAACAGGAATTTATATTATGCGTATTGATAGCCAATCTATATTTCTTACAAACATTACTTATGATGATACTGCCGATATTGTCCGATGGAGAAATCAAAAATTTGTTCAGGAAAATTTCATCTATCAAAAAAACTTTATACCAGAAATACATAATAAATGGATGCAAACCATGGTAGAATCTGGTCAGGTAATTCAATTTATCATCTGGGAACTCAAAGCGAATAAAAAGATTGGTTCCGTTTATCTACGTGATATTGATTACCAAAATAAAAAAGCTGAATTCGGGATTTTCATTGGTGAAAAAGATTACCTCGGCAAAGGATATGGAAAAATTGCCACCCGCCTTATTATTTCATATGCGTTTGAAAAATTAAATTTAAACAAAATCTTTTTACGACTTTTAACACACAACAAACGTGCATTTAAATGTTATTCGGATTGTGGTTTTATTCAAGAGGGTTTATTTAAACAAGATGTCTTTATCAAAAACCAACCATATGATGTCGTTTTTATGGCAATTTTATCAAACACCCCACCTGTTTAAAAAATATAAGGAGTTTATTTTAAATGATAAATTATTTACCAGTACAATGGCTACAAACTGTAATAAAAAGCTGCATGCAGTATATACAACTTGATCAAAATTCTGACAAACCTCGAATTACCAATAACTGTATGCAATTGCATACTATCTATTCAAATTTTACAGAACAGGAACGACGCTTTATACACCATCTGATTCATGATCAATTTGAATCTAACGATGCCCTTCTTATCTTATCTTACATAATTAACAATATAAAAATTGAAAGTTTTAATTACGATGTTTCTGAACATATTTTCAAAAGTGATTTTGACTGTTTTGATCAGATTATGTTGGAGACACAGCTAGTTTTCTTAAACGACATTCCATATGACACAATGCGTAAAATCCATAGGAAAAATATTTTCTGTCTCCGTACAAATTTAGATTTCTCTTTTTCCTATATACCTGTAAAAAAAAGAAATAACAATAAAATTGTAATTATCACAGAGCAACTGTTATTGAATAACCATCATGCACCAACACTTATGACTTTGGAAATTGCATTTACTCTTCAAAAATATTTTCATTATGACGTAGAAATTTTTACTTGTGCAAGTAATAAACTACTTCCAAAATATTTATGGACATTTACAAAAGGATTCAACTCTGCCGAATTTGGTTATGAGCAAATTCCTTATAAAAATTCTATCCTATATGTCCGCCAATATCCATTGGCTTCCAGCAATCTTAGCGATTATCAGCAATTGCTGACCTCCATATATGATTTCAATCCTTTATTTGTTTTATGTCTTGGTGTAAATAGTCCTATTGCAGATTTACCACATTTTTTTACCACTGTTGTCAATCTCAATACAGTAACAGACGCACCTGTTTCAGAGGCAGATATTTTTATTCGCCACACAAAATTAGATGATTCTATAGAAACTTTATATAATAATGAACTTCTTCCTCACCAGCAACAAATATTTATGAATCAGAATTTTCCTGCTATTGTCAATACCAATGCGAAAACTTTTACTCGTAAAGAATTAAATTTACCAGAAGACAAGTTTTTAATCTGTCTGGTAGGTAACCGCTTAGACATAGAAGTCTCTCCTTCTTTTCGTCAATTAATGTGTTCCGTTTTGCAACTCAACTCTGCCATTGATTTTATTGTTATCGGTATCGCACACGAACTAAGAGAGTACTTTGAAAATACCAGTTACCAAAACCGCATTCATTATTTAGGTTTTTGCCCTGATTTACTTGGTGTTTACCGAACATTAAACCTTTACCTTAACCCGGAGCGTACCGGTGGCGGCTGGAGCAGTGCAATTGCATTACGTGCAGGACTTCCCGTCGTAACATTGCCTAATTGCGATGTTGCATACAATGTATCAGAAACATTCACTGTAACAAATGAGGAACAAATGATTGAAACAATTTTACAATATGCCTCAGATAACGTATTTTATAATACCAAACATCAACAGGCACTTGATTTTGCCTCTCAAAATGGAGAAAATAAAGTTATAGATTTCTTATCTGAAATGCTCACAAAAGTTAAGGAGGCACTGCCGAATGATTAATTTTAACGAACCTGTTTATTTAGAAAAAAGTATGGAATACATAAAAAAGGCTATCCTGGTAAACAAACGGCTTAATGGTGACGGTGAATTCTGTGGTCTCTGTGCTGACTGGTTAGAGAAAAAATTTCATGCGCCTAAAATTATGTTAACTACATCCTGCACACATGGTTTAGAAATGGCTTCGCTACTGTGTGACATCCAGTCCGGTGACGAAGTCATTATGCCATCCTATACATTTGTTTCCACTGCAGATGCCTTCGTATTAAGAGGTGCACGTGTCAAATTTGTTGATATAGATCCTAAAACAATGAATATAAATGCAAACCTGATTGAAGACGCTATCACCGAACGCACCAAAGTAATCGTTCCCGTCCATTATGCAGGTGTAGGCTGTGATATGGATACCATCATGGACATTGCCAAAAGACACAGTCTTCTTGTTGTAGAAGATGCCGCTCAGGCAATGATGGCAACCTACAAAGGACAATATTTAGGTACTATCGGCGATTTTGGTTCTTACAGCTTTCATGAAACCAAAAACTACACCATGGGTGAAGGTGGCACGATCAATATCAATAATCCTGCTTATATTGAACGCGGTGAAATCATCCGCGAAAAGGGAACCAACCGTTCCAAATTCTTCCGCGGAGAAATTGATAAATATTCCTGGGTAGATGTGGGATCTTCTTATCTCCCCAGCGAACTCAATGCAGCATATCTTTATGCACAATTAGAAGTCGCTGAACAGATTAATAAAAAAAGACTTGATCTGTGGGATAATTATTACAATGGACTTCATGATCTGCAGGAACAGGAATATTTAGAGCTTCCTTACATACCAGCTGAATGCCAACATAATGCTCACATGTTCTATATCAAGCTAAAAGATCTTGACCAGCGCACACAAATGCTCGATTATCTGAGAAAAAAAAGCATTTATGCTGTTTTTCACTATGTACCGCTTCATAGTTCCAAAGCTGGAAAAGAATTCGGTGAATTTGTAGGCGATGATATTTACACGACCAAAGAAAGTGACCGTTTATTACGCCTTCCGATGTTCTATGGTTTATCTATGGAACTCTCAGACTATGTGATTGACTGCATTCACGGATTCTTTCGATAATCAAAGCTATTTTTAAATCTATTTTCCTTACTAAACAAAGGACAGGTTATGACAAAAATACTAAAACAAACGCCTTCCGGCAGAATTTCTTTTTTTGACTTATTACTTGACGAAACTTTATGCGCCGGAGAAATTGCAGTTGAAAAAAAACTTATTATACAGGCAGGCGGCATTAACTCCTATTTGAGATCCAAACAAAAATACGAACTATTGTTGCGGATTGCTGCTACAGGGAATATTGATTTCTTTGAAACAACCGAATTGGATTCTTCATATATCATCCTGGAAGACGATTCCGCATTTACAACAGAAACAGACTGGCAGACAGATTGTTATATTGCCGGTAAATACAGTCAGCTGCTTCGCGAAAACAATTTATTCGATCTTGTAATAGAGTCTCTTCTCAACGATGCCAATCTGGAAAACCGTCAGGAAGATACTCTCTATTTTTTAGAGCATATGATCGCACATGATGATATTTACTGGCATATTGCCGAAGGCAGCTGTCCTATATTAATTTATAAAGGGGACGATATATGTCATAATGTTTTAAATATATTCGCTGAACAATTTGGCACGTCATTAGAACACACTGGTAAAAAAGTTGTCTACTTTGATTGCGGTAAAGAGGATTTAAACACATTAACTTCCTACATAAACCAGCATTTTCAGGCTATTATCGGAATACAGTCTTATCTTTTTTCTATTAAGATGAAAGACGAATTGCATTATCTGCACGAATATATTTACGGACCGAAATATAATTTTATATTTGATCATCCCATTTGGATGAAATCACATTTAATGCATCATTATCCCGATTTTTATGTATTAACACATGATACAAACTATGTTTCCTTTGTCCAAAAATACTTTCACACAGATGCTATTTTATTCCCACCTGCAGGAATTGTACCACCCGTCGATGTTGATATCTCACAGCCCCATTACGACGTCACTTTCGTAGGTACTTACGGCGATTATATGCAGGAAGTTTTTCTTATCCATCAGCTTGAGCGTCCAAAACGATTTTTAGCTAATAAATTCTTGCTCAAAATGCGGCAGCATACCCATATGACTTCTGAAAATGCTCTTCATGAAGTTCTTTCTGACCAGGGACTTGACGTTTCCGATGAAGAATTTGTTACTATCTTTTATGACCTGCGGCGTGTCATTTATTGTGTTATGCATTATTATAGATATCACGTACTACGCACGCTCCTGGATAACGGAATCCAGTTAGATGTATTTGGCGACAGCTGGTATCACTGTCCTCTGCGGCATTATAAAAACCTCATCTGCCATCCGAATGTTACCGTAGAAGAAAGTCTTTCTATTTGGCAGCACTCAAAGATTTCTTTAAACATTATGTCCTGGCATAAAGGAGGTTTTACAGAACGTATGGCTAATATCATGCTATGCGGAGCCGTACTGGCAACTGACGACACCACCTATCTGCATAAAGATTACAGCCCGGATGATCTAATCATATTTTCACTGGATCATCCTGAAGCACTTGCCAGACAGATACAACATCTGTTAATCAATGAAACTGCCAGACAAGCAATGGCTCAAAACGGAAAGGATAAAACACTCATGCTTCACACCTGGTCTAAACGTGCAGAACAGTTTTTAAAACTACTACAGGAAAGGATTTAAATTATATGCCCCCTCTCATTAGCATTATCATCCCTTGTTATAACATAGAAGATTCTATCAATACTTATTTTCATCACCTTCTTCAGCAGCCTGTTGACATTAATGAATTACAACTTATATTTGTCAATGATGCTTCCTGTGATTCTACCTATTCCAAATTATTAGAATGGGAAGATCGGTATCCGAACTCGGTTTTAATCATTAATTTAACTGGGCACATAGGTACTGCAGACTCTATAACATTAGGAGTCCAATATGCTACTGGCGATTACTTATGTTTTATGGATGGCACCTTGCAATTTTCCAAAATAAAAAGACATATCCCTGTTCCTCGTACTTACACCATGAATGTATGTTTTGCCACAAATCAAAAATATGTATCGATTGCATTAGTTATGCTATATTCACTTTTTTTGAACAATCAAAATGCCGACATCCATGTCTATATTTTTCATTGTGAATTATCCCAAAAAGAAGAACAGCAACTTTTATTTTTGGCAAAAGCATGGAATCAGGAAATTACCTTTATAAATATTGATGCCAATATATTTGAATCACTCCCGACCACGGATGCATGGAGTAAAGAAACATATTTCCGACTTTTAATGCCTGTATTTTTACCAAAAAATATTGATCGCTTTTTATATCTTGACGTAGACGTTATCATTAATCAATCTATACAAGATTTTTATACAACCGACTTTGATGGAATGGATTGTATTGCATGTGAAGATATCCTGTTAAATCGTATGTTTAAACAATATTATTTCGATAATTTCGAAGAACTACATGGTAAAGATTTTACATATTTCAATGCCGGGATTATCCTTTGGAATTTAAAAGAACTTCGTAGAGACTATCATTTTTCTTCCTATATCAAAAAAATGATAAAATATCTTCCTGTTTTGCAATGTCCGGATCAGGACATATTAAATGTAATGCACTGCAACAAAGTTAAAATTTTAGACTGGCAGCAATATAATCTTCAGATTTCTATTGCTGCCCAAAAACATTTTTCTGCTGATGCAGTCAGAAAATTATCTCATATTATCCATTTTTGCGGTCCCAAGCCCTGGGATACCAATATGGATTTCGAAAAATACTACCATATTCAAAATGCAAACGCCAGTTTTGAAGCCCTTGGACAAATTTGGAAGGATTATGCACATTTTCTTGATCAGGAAATGTCTTTGCAAATAGATAAACTGCACTTATAAATTATCCATTTACAGATAACTGACTCTCCACATCCTGTATTACTGTCACAAAGTTATTTGCATTCATTAACTCTTCTGCTCTTTTTTTTGCCTCTTCTGACATTTGTTTGTAATAATTTTTTTCCGATGCATATCTTAGTATCTTCTCCTGCATTGCAGAATAATCTTTCACCCAGAACAGCTCACCTGCTGCTACCGACACATCTCCTGTCGGTAGCGTAACCGCCGGAAGCCCCTTATAGAGTGCCTCTGAAACAGAACTTCCTCCACCATTTCTTTTCGGATTTACATATAAATCACAGCATTCAACCACTGCTAATGCATCCATTTGCATTCCAAGATTTTTACTGTTTTCCAGTAATTTAGGATATTTCTTTATTTTTTCATCATACAAATCAAATTTTCCCATAAACGTAACCGCAATATTGTCATTCTTTTTTATTACCTGCTCAAGCATTTTCAAAAAATTCTCATCCACTTCCTGATCCAAACGCCATCCCACAACAAGTAAAATAATTTTATCTTCCCATAATTTCAGTTGTTTACGTGTAAAATGATGTGTCTGTTCTTTAAAAGAAAATGTAAATGGTGTTTTCTTTACCTTTTGAGCATCAACGCCCAAAATTGCCAATTCATCTTTATCCTCTTCTGTCAATATCTTATCAACCATCTGGTATTCTCCACAAGAAAATGCTATTCTTGAAAACACCGTACTGATCGTTATCTGTGGAACAAATAATCCGCATAAGTCTGCACAAATGTCATTTCCGCCAATATCTAGAATAAACTCTGGTTTTCTAACTTTTACCATTTCAATAATAGTTTTCATAATACCTAAGTCAGGCATTTTATTCTCACACTGATGAAATTCAAATGTTTCATCTTTAAACTCAAGTTGTTTTACCTCACTTAATCCGTCTGCATATGTTGCATTTATTAAACCGTAAAAAGGTGCCTGTCCCTTCTCCGGGATCTGCATTGCAGTATTAATTATAACAACTTCTTTTTTTAAGTATTTTTTTAACGCATAACAGCGATCTAATAACGTTTTTGTCGGTGCATGCGCCATTCCTAAAACCTGTGCAGAAAACACGAATACAAGATCATCATTTCGTTCTTTCCATGAAAAATAATTTCGTTCTTTTAAACCTAAACTTGCTTTAAATATATTAAATAATTCTCTGTATAATCGAGCCATTCTAATATTTATAGCGTATGTCTGTAAACTCTGGTCTAAAAATTGGGCTGTACCTATTTGCCAAAAATGGCTTAATTTATTATACTCTCCAATATCATCATATGATGCCTGTAAAATATAATCCAGTAACATAACGGCATATGTTTCTTCTTTACTGACCTTCATACAAAATGATAATATATGTCCCCGCATCCACGGAGGCATTTCCTGGATATTGCTTACCATATTCTGAAGAATATTTTTTTGCTGATCCTTCGAAAAGTCATTTATCATATCCTCTGTTTTTTTTAAAGCTTTATCTATTTCCCCAAACTTACAAAAATATTGTTCTAAAGAATATTTTTGTATTGTACACAAAAATTGCTTTATTGTCTCATTTTCCTTTTCTGTATTATTATCCTTTAACTCTTCAGAAGTATAGCAATATTGTAAGATTATATTTCCTATTTCCCGAAATTGTGTTTCATTTACATCTTTGCTGATCAACTTTAATAAAGTCGTATAAAATTCCTCATTTTTAAAATAAGGATTATTTAAATAATTTGGGAATAATTCTCTTACCCTCTTTATCATCTTCGTATAAACTTCAAATGAAGGCACATCCTGTTGTGCAAATAATTTAATTAAAGTATTACAAAAATATATATGCAAAAAGTCAGACTCTATCTCTTTCTCAAAGTGTTCAAAAATTCCAAGTTTTTTATATGTTTTTATTTTTAATTCTTCTATTTCCATCTGATCCAAATAATAAGATGTATTTCTTAAATAAACAGTTAAATTTTCTCTCTGTCTGTAATGATAATAATTATCTTGTAAATGATAAAAAGTCTTTAAATACACACTTAAAATCGCAGACCAATAATTATCTTCATATTTTAAATGCTCTGGAAACAAAATGTTATTTTCATCTATTATATTCTTTTTATAAATTCCAGTAACCAAATAACTACCGTATCCTGCATGTGAAAAATCTTTTATCCAATGAGTACCACCTTCTACGATACTTTTTTCAAATTTATCATATATATCCCCTTGTTTGGAGAATATTACCTCCCTTCCATTTGAATAATTTTTAATAATACAACAGTCTGCCGCATCACATTGATATTTTTCAACACATTCATACAATTTTCGATACATATCTGCTTCAATCCAGTCATCTGAATCAACAAATCCTATATACTCTGCCTCAGCATAGCTCATTCCAACATTCTTAGCTCCACCTTGTGCCTGATTTTCATCTAAATGTACAGCTATTACCTCATTCGGATGCTTTTTTTCAAATTGCAGAATACAATTCCATGTATTACCATTATCTGTTGACGCGTCATCTATAAAAATAAGTTGTAAGTTTTCAAATCCAATTGTTTGTTTTTCCAAAGATTCCATACACTGCGGCAAATATTCTGCTGTATTAAAACACGGTATAATTACTGAAATAAGTGGTTTCATGTATTTTCTCCTGTCTCATCATGAATAATGCTTTTTACCTTGTAACTTTTCTTTTTTTTAGTATATAATATCCATATATGAATTGCAATTGATGGTCTTCATAGGAGAAACTCATGAATATACTAATTTATCGCTATGGAAGCATATGCGAGCCCGACATCATAACCGGTTTTCAGGAACTTGGCAATCAGGTGGATGAAATTACAGCAGAAATATACAATAAAAATCTATTACCTTCGGAAGGCGTTGTTCTTTTAAAAGACAAGTTACTTTCTAAATCCTACGATTTTGTTTTTAGCATTAACTTTTTCCCTTTTATTTCGGAAGTCTGTAATATATTCCAGATAAGATACCTATGCTGGACTGTCGACAGCCCTGTGATGGAACTCTACTCGAATTCTATCACTAATCAATGGAATCGCATTTTCTTATTCGATCAGGCACAGTATGATGAATTTTCACCTAAGAATCCAGAGTGTATTTTTCATTTACCGCTTGCAAGTAATCCGGCACGTTGGAATCATGTAATTTTCAACGCATCTTCACAAGATATCAAACGATTTTCTTCTGATATATCCTTTGTCGGATCTCTTTATACCGAAAAATGTCCCTATGACAGACTAAAAGATGCCCCATCTTACCTTTCTGGATATCTGAATGGCATTATGGCAGCTCAGTTAAAAATCTATGGATATAATTTTTTAGAAGAGTTACTGACAGATGATATGGTACAAACCTTTCGAAAACATCTTCCCGGTTTCTATACTCCACCGGAAAATTTCTGCCGAGATGATCGCATTGCAATGGTTCGTATCTATTTAGAGCCAAAAGTTTCTGCCATGGAACGTGTTCTTGTCATGAAATTGTTAGGTTCTCATTATCCGGTAAACTTATATACGGGAAGTGACACAACTGGTCTGCCTGTTAAAACCTGTGGACTTGTAAAAACTCTGACAGAAATGCCATTGGTCTTTCATTATAGTAAGATCAACTTAAACATTACATCAAAGTCCATACATGCAGGTCTTCCATTGCGTATTTTTGATGTACTTGGCTGCGGTGGTTTTTTACTGACTAATTATCAGACAGAATTAATAAACTATTTTACCCCAGGCAAAGATCTGGATGTTTATACCGGCGAAGATGATTTACTGGCAAAGACAGATTATTATCTTACACACGAAAAAGACCGTATAGAGATTGCTCATAATGGTTACGAAACCACAAAAAAATACCACAATTATCCTGAACGATTATTACAAATGATTTCTCTCGCCTACGGAATATCAGAAGGAGCTATATGAAAATATTATTTCTTGATTCACCTGCTTTTGCAAAACAGGATATGTTAGATGCCTTTGATGAATGTGGCATCACTTGCGATTTGTTCTTTCATGATGCATATCACGACAGAAAAAATATCGATTTTGACAATACATTTGATGCTGCCGTTGAATCAAATAGTTATGATTTTGTTTTTTCATTTAACTATTTTCCTATTTTATCCAATAATTGCCAACGACACAGTATTAAATATATATCTTATGTTTATGACAGTCCTCTGGTCGCTCTATATTCCTGTTCTCTCATAAACTCCTGTAATTATGTATTTTTATTTGACAAAGCCACCTATTTAACATTCCATAACTCTGGTATCCCAACTGTATATTATCTACCATTAGCGGCTAATGTAAAACGTCTGCAGGCAATGACATGTCCGGATGAAATTCTTTCCAAAATACGTTCTGATGTTTCATTTGTTGGTTCTATTTATAACGAAGATCATAATTTTTTTGACCGGCTGGATCATATATCTGACTTTACCAGAGGGTATCTGAACGCGATCATGGATGCCCAACAGAAAATTTATGGTTGTTTCTTTTTGGAAGAATTACTGACTCCACCTATTTTAGAAGATCTGCAGAAGAACATACCTTATCAGCCAATGTCTGACGGTACAGAAAGTGCGGCCTACGTTTATGCCAACTATTTCTTATGCCGTAAAATCACGTCCAACGAAAGACTTTCCCTGTTAAAGTCTGCTTCGGAAAATTTTTCGCTTAAATTATATACACATAAACCCTCTGAAAAGCTTCCAAATGCAATTTTCATGGGACCGGTTGATTACTACGATACTATGCCGCTAGTATTTAAACACAGCCTTATCAATCTCAACATTACACTCAAAAGTATACAGACTGGTATTCCTCTCCGCTGCATGGACATCATGGGAAGCGGCGGTTTCCTGCTCACTAATTTTCAAAGCGATCTGCTCGATTTCTTTGTTCCCGGTGAAGATTTTGCATTTTATGAAAGCGAAACTGATTTTATTAACAAAATACGTTACTATCTTTCACATGAAACAGAACGTATACAGATAGTTGCAAACTGCTCTGGTAAAATGCTTGAATATCACACATTTGTTCATCGTATAAAAAGTATTTTAAATTGTATATAAAAAGATATGGAAATCTCAACTTCAAGATTTCCATATCTTTTTTAGTCTTTCATAATAAATTCATCGATATCTTCCATTAGCAATTTCACACCATTTTGATATCCCCTGTATAACAGTAAACTTCTCTGTAAAATTTCCTTTGGTCCCATATTTTCTTCTGTGTAAATATTATCTCCAATCTCATATTCCTGTTCATGTGCATACATAGAAACAAATTCCAAAACTGGCATCTTTTCAACTAGTTCATTTTCTTTTCCGATATCTTTCAATGCCTTTATCATATTCTGTTGAGCAATCGTGTGATTTAAAATCTGTTCAAGCAATTTTTCCTGTTTCTCAATAGTTTCCTGTATTTTCTGTTGGAACTTTATTGTTTCTTCCTTTATAGTATACAAATCTTTTAAAAGTTCTCTCTGCTGTCTTTCTGAAAATGCTTCTGGTATCTGCCTTTCCAATTCATATATGTCTAGTTTTTCCTTGCATTCCTGCTCAATCGTTTTTCTCAGCGACTGAATAATCGTTCCTTCTATTTTTGCCCCACCTTCTGTAGAATCAATTACTTTGATATACTGTTGATTCATTTTAATTACTTTTTCAAACCACTGTTTATAAAACCACATCTGAAAATCTGTCTCTAATATTTCTCCATCGATTCCCTCTACCTCAACGATATTTCGCGACTTGATATATTCTTCATTATCACCAAATGTACCAACAATCTCCTTCGTATGTGACTGACCCCCAGTAAATGCCAGATCCTGTCCTATCAAAACAATCGTTCTGAATCCCAAATATAAAGCCAATACAAATGCTTCTGATGAAACCGAACCTCCTGATGGAAAACTTGGAATCTCATATCCTAATTTCTTTTTTAATATTTTATTCCAGTTACGATAAAAATAACCATAATAGAAAACATCTTTCCCATAATTTTCAGCTATATATTTACGTGTTGTTCTTGTATATGCCCAAATAACATCTTTTAAATTAAGTCCATCAAAAAAACGGTCTGGTGCATTGGCATCCACTGTACACACCAGATCTGGACGAATCCCATTTTTTAAAACCGTTCGCAATGCAGCATCTACTACAATAACAAATGCTTTTCCCTGTACTTCTTTTAATTGACAAATATTTTTATCTAGAGAAGGACCTGCTGCAACAACAATACACGGTATCTTAGATATGTCACTGCCATCTAATTTCTGACGTAACTGTTCTATATTTTTATGATAAATCATATTTTTCATATGATACAGTGTATATTGCGGTATCAGCCTGTCAAAACATAAACTTGTACTCTTATTAACGATCTCATTACGCAAACGCTCTATCACACCATCTATATACTCTGTACACAAATCATGATATAGCATATCATAACCTGGCAAAATGCAAAACTCTAATAATTTAATTTTTGTATAATCAATCACTTTTCCAAGCATAGCATCCAGATCATGGTTCAACTTTGGAAAGTAAATAACTATTCTATCATCTGCTAATAGATCTGATATATCATAATAATGACAGATCATTGAAAAAAAATCCAAATTAGGTTCACACACAACAAGCAGATTTGTATCATCGCATTTTTTTAATATCTCACGTATGTATTTTCCATCTGAAAATCCGAAAATAAAATAAATACCATACATGCGGATTTCATAACGCTCTGCATAAATAGCTGCTGCATTTTCTGGATTTACTCTGCTGTTCAAATACCATCTTCTTATTTCAGTATTGATCCAGGGAATTATATCACCGTTTATATTCTGTACAATTCCCATTTTATTATCATCTATTTTTAAAATATCTATTTTTTCTCCCAAATATTTATTTTTTTCTGTTATTATCTTTTTGTTATCTTCAAAGATTCCCATATCTATCTTATGCAACCTCATTCATTTTTTTCTCGGTTTCTAGTCTGAAAATAAAATTCTGTAAAAAGTAATGCCTTTTCTTTTAAACAATCTGCCATTCCAAGCATATCCGCATTTTGAAAATTTTCTAACAACTCCTGCTGCATTATTAAAGCAAAATTTGCACTTAATTCCATCTGTTCTCTCGTTTGTTGTATCATATTTTGAAATATAACCAATAATTCCTGCACCTGCTGCACGGCTTCCTGTTCTTTGTTCTGATACAACAAATAATAAGTTGTCTTAATTTTCTGCTGCAATTCTGTCTGATTCATTTTTCTTCCTTTAATTTTAATATTATTTTTATAGAAAAAAAAACCGGCAGTAAACTGCCGGTTTTTTTAGTTAAATTACTGTAACAGAGATAATACACCCTGAGTAGACTGGTTAGCCTGAGCAAGCATAGACTGTCCTGCCTGAGCAAGGATGTTATTCTTGCTATATGTAACCATCTCTTCAGCCATATCTGTATCACGGATACGGGACTCAGCAGACTGAGTATTCTCAGAAATGTTATCCAAGTTAGCGATTGTGTGCTCCAGACGATTCTGTAATGCACCTAAATAAGAACGCTGTGCAGATACAACAGAGATAGCTCCCTGAATTGCGCTCATAGCACCACCTGCGCTTGTAAAAGATGTCATCTGTAAACCACTAACACCAATTGCACCAGCTGACATTGCATTGATAGAAACTGTGATAGCCTGTCCAGAAAGTGATCCAACCTGAAGGCTCTTCTTTGTGAAGTTACCATCGATTAAGTTCTGAGTATTGAACTGTGTTGTAGAAGAGATTCTGTTGATCTCAGATGTTAACTGATCGATCTCAGCCTGGATAGCTCCTCTATCAGCGGTTGTATTAGTATCGTTAGCAGCCTGAGTAGCTAACTCATTCATACGCTGTAAGATAGAGTGTGTCTCACCCAATGCACCCTCAGCAACCTGAATTAAAGAAACACCGTCCTGAGCATTGTCAGAAGCTTTGTTTAATCCACGGATCTGGCTTCTCATCTTCTCTGAAATTGTTAAACCAGCAGCGTCATCACCTGCACGGTTGATTTTGTAACCAGAAGATAATTTCTCTGAAGATTTTGCCTGTGCGCTAGTTGTGATACCTAACATTCTGTTCGCATTTGCTGCGGTCATATTGTGCTGTACTACCATAATTCATTTCCTCCTTGAATTTACTGCGGCTTCCATGCCGCATCGTCTTTAATTTTGCAGTTTTCCTTCCCGGCCGTACGCTCCATTCGGTTCCACTGCCAAGTAACTTTTTCAAGTAATGTTCATCATCACTTTGTTTACTTGTATTATATATCGGATGTTCATCCCGATACTTTATAGTAAAAAAGAAATTTTTTTCTTTTTTCTATCTCTATTTCTTCCTGTCCGTAAACACCGGCTCGCCATAGTTTGTCTTCATCATATTTTTATAATACTGATTTACAACACGCTGGCTCTTGCGGACTTCTCTGACCTGTTTATGTACAGATGCAAATTTTTTTGTCATTAAATCTTTATTGCGTGCTTCCTGTACCTGTATGGTTGCACTTTTACTGGTTAATTTACGGATATAATCCTGCATCTGCGTTATTTCATCACGATAAAGATCCTGATGATTCTTCAAGTCATCTTTTACCCGGTCAAACAGTTCCTGAAAACCATCATCCAACAGATCCAGCTGTTCGATCTGCTTTGACTTTTCCTCTACTGTCTTATCAAAATCATCCGGATCTAATGCCGGATTTTCCAATTCCTCACTCTGCCTGATATTTAATTCCATAATGACATCTAATATCTCACTCTTTTTTTTCAGGCTCTGTATCATAACCGGAATATATTGGTTTTTCTCCATCTTTTCCATATCCTTACTGCTGTGTATGTGCCAGCTTCATAACCTGTTTCCAGGTATCACGCATGGTACGAAGATGTTTTAATACTTCTTCCATGATTTCCTTATCTTTTTTCATGTTTGCTTCCTGTAAGCGCATCATCAGATAATTATATACCTCATCAAAGTCTTTTGCCACCGGATATTTATGATTTAAAGTACTCTGAAATTCCTCAATAATACGCTCTACTTTCATGATATTATCATGCGCTTTCTGAATATCTTTTGCCTCGATCGCCTCAATCGCAATATTTGCAAACTTAATTGCTCCCTCATAAAGCATCAGTGTCAGTTCTGCCGGTGAAGCAGTCATAACTTTGTTGTTTGCATACGCTGCGTATCCTCTGTTAGCCAGCATAAATCATTTCCTCCATGTGTTATATAATTTTAGATATAATTTTCTTTATGTCACAAATATCTGTCCCACATCTATGTGGGGCAGATATTTAAATTTTATCACTCTCTTTTTATTTTGCCACCATTTTCAGCAATTTTATCAGCCTCCGAACAGGTTGGATAATGAAGATGTCTGGCTCTGTAATTTAGACAATGCTGTCTCCATTGCAGAGAACTTCTTGTAATATGCGTCCTCCTGATCCTGCAGTTTCTGCTCCCACTTTTTGATCGTGGTAGTGTAATCACTGTATTCGGATGCCATCTCTTTATCATTGTATACTTTATAAATACTGCTTAAAGTTGAAGATTTCATCTTCGTTCCAATTGCATCGTATAAATTGGTCGTAAGCTGCTGCATAAAGGAAACGACCGTATCCGGATCAGAGTTGATCATTGCCATCAGCTTATCTTCGTTTCCGGAAGTTGCTGTATCGTCCTCATCGCCATCAATATGATATGCATTCTGCTGGTTCTCCGGTGCATTCAAGAAACCTAGTGTCTTGATTCCAAAACTTGACAGATAATATTTCTTGCCATCAATCGTAACCGGCTGACTCATGGCATTCGTCATCAGATTCATGACACTTTCCAGGCTGTCATCGCGGCGGAGCAATGAAGATTTAATTTTCTCTTCCCACTTCTCAACTTCTGAATCAGACATTGCACTCTTTTCATCATCTGTCAAAGGCTCATATCCCTTTGCCGTATCTGCGTTGTAAAGTGATGTCATTTCGTTGATCAGAGAATTGTACTGTGTCAGGAAACTCTTGATTTTATCGTAAATTGCCTGTGTATCAGTCGCAGTTGTGACAGTGATCGCATTGGTATCCCCATCTCCGGTTGCCTGCATTGCAGTAATGGAAAGTCCGTTGATAGAGTAGGTATTCAGTGAACTGGTGTATGTAATACCGTTTAATTTAATTTCAGAATCACAGCCATCAATCTTCTTAGCACCACTGTTCGTCAATGAAGAACCTTTATCAACGATTTCATGGGCAGACTGTACTTTTCCAACAAATTCTGCCAATGCTGTATTGTATTTATTCTTCCCTTCTGTTGTCGATGTATCTATAGATGCAAGTTCGGAAAGCACAGCATTATCATCCATCGTTTTCTGTGCTGTGGTCATGGTTTCCTGATTTGTTTTGATTAGAGCTGCATAAGTATCTGTCTCTTTTGTAACAGCATCAGAACCACCCGCAGCATATTTTTCCTGAATAGAATCAATAATATTCTTTCTGGAATATTTGTCGGTGTTATCCAGGGTATCTTCTGCGCTTTCATACACATTGACTTTCTCAATATTAGAGGTCAATTTGGAAATAACTTCATCGGTAAGTGTATCCTTATGATCCTCCCTGAACCTGCTCAGTAGATCTGCTGCACGGGATGTATCAGACAATGCTGTATTTCCATGACTGTAAGTTGTCTTAACTTCTTTTTTCTGATCTTCTGTAACTGTCGCTGTTCTTCCATTGCTAACCGCATTGCCATCGCTGTCGATTTCTGTAAACGTATTGTTTTCCAGCTTATAAGTTTTTCCATCGGATCCGGTATAGCTTCCTTTTTCATTTGACCTATAAACAATGCCATCATTATCTGTGTATTCCGTGTATCCTTTTTGTGCTACATCAGCCTGATAATAATTCGTTGTCTCATTTTTCATGGCAATTTTGGCTTCCTGACCATCCGGAGCAGTGTAAACATAATATTCATTGCCGTCACTGTCCTTCTCACCGGTTGCCTTATAAACCAGACCCGCACCTGAATCTACATAGTTGCCATCTGCATTTTTAGTATAAATGTTGTTATGATCATCTTTTGCTGTCGTGATCGCCTGAATGTATTTTTTATCATTTCCACTTCCGTACTCATAAATAGTACTTCCATCATCCAAAGTCGTTGATTTGGTGTATACATTTCCAGACGCATCCATCACAGAATTCACTCTCTGTGTTGCGCTCATTCCAAGTAATGTGGTAAGTTTCTTCTGCTCATCTGTAGTTAAGCCACTATTTTTTAATGCATCCTGCATTTCAGAATATGCTGTCGCATATCCATATGCAGATGTAAGATTTGTATTCTGGGCAGAAGCTGTCTCATACGCTGTCTTTGCATCCTGATATGTCCGAATAGCATCCACTACATTCTGCTGTAATTTATTGCCATCTGCATCATAGTACTGCGTATAAGACTTATATGTTGCATTTGTTGCATCAGAGCCAACACTCAGTCCTAACTGATACAGCGCTCTTGCACCTTCTGTATTTGCACCGGTCAGGGTAAAATCGTTATCTTTTCCGGTATCCTTTGAGCTAATGAAGATACGATGATTTGTTGCATCATAGTTTGCACTGACACCGGCATCTTTTAATGATGCAATCACATCACCAACGGTTGATCCCTGTGTTAATGTGATTTCTTTTGTTGTACCATCACCCTTGGTCAGGTTGATCTTTGCATCTCCACCTGTGTAGCCAAGTTCTGCAAGCGTTGTAGATGTTGTTGTACTGTTTGAAAGCTGCGCTCCGGTCAGATAACCTGCCTGTGCAACTTTAATAATGTTTAACTGCTGTGTTCCGGTCGGTGCATTATTTCCTGCCTTTACCGTTGCTTTGGTAGAATCGGAAACAGTTGTTGATTTTAAATTATATGCGGTAGATAATTTCATGTTGCCGACGCTGCTGTAAAGACTGTAAATCTTCGTATTCAAAGATTTCCACGCATCCTGTTTCCAGGATAATTTTGTCTGTGCCTTTTTGTATTTGTTGGTTTTGTAATTGTAGGATGATACCAGAGCGGAAATAATTGTCTCTGTATCAAGACCTGATGCTAAACCGGTAATTCTGATTGGCATATTATCACTCCTATCTGATGAAAATTTTCATCTGTTGTTCTTCCTGTATTTGATATAGCTGCAGACAGTCTGTGCTGTCTTTATTTCTATTTTTGTTTACATTTTCTCATCCACTAAAAGTCCTGCAACTTCCCAGACTTTTGCGATCATATCAAGTGTCTTTTCCGGCGGATATTCTTTTAAGACTTCTTTGGTATCCTTATCCACGATCTTGATCATAACACGGTTTGTGGCATCATGTATTCCAAAGATTGCTTCTGAATTGTGTGCCTTTTTATTGATCTCTTCTACGGCTTTCCGGATCTGGGTGTTGTTTCCTGCACCAATGAGTGTTTCCTGTTCTTCATCCTTGTCTGTTCTGGCACTCATGCTGTTTCTGGTATCAGTACTGTTTTTCGTGTCTGTTTTCCATGGAGTTGTAATATTCTCCACTGTCTGTGCTGTACTGCTGCCTGCAGTGCCACCACTGCCCGCAGCATTGCTGCTTCCTACTGCAGCTGCCTCTACGGATTTGCCGTAAGATGCTGTCGATGTTTCCTGTATCCGTTGAACTCCCATGATCCTGACCTCCGTTTCCATGGTATTCTCAGCTTCTTTCTGCTGTAACCTGCACTTCCCTGTGTCTATCTGCGCTTGTCAGTTATATACCAAACTATGCGCATACTTTTACCTAATCTGCAATTTATATCGGTTTCTTTGCAGATAAAATTAATACCGGAGCCGCATTTTTCTGTCTGAATCAATAGAAATCACGCGCTGCGGACATTCTATCATCCTGAATTATGAGCTCCGGTATTTTTCAAAGCAGATCCTTTAAAGATGCGATTGCATCGATATTGAGAGCTGCCTTATTTTCATTCTGAATCTGAAGATATACTTCCTTGCGGTATATCGGCACTTCTTTGGGTGCTGATATGCCGATCTTTACCTGATCTCCGCGGATTTCAAGCACTGTGATCTCAATGTTATTGTTTACCACCAGAGATTCACCTTTTTTTCGTGTCAATGCCAGCATTTTTATTCCTCTGCTTTCTTTCTGCCTTTTACAGCTTCATATACATTAAACTTGATCGGATAATCATCCTCGACGATCACCTGGCAGCCTTTTCTGGTGTCTGTATTAATCACCAGCGGTGCCTTTAGATTAACAGTCGTATCTTTTTTATCCGCCGCTGCTGTGAGCGTTACAAGTATGTAGGTATTATCCTCTGTAAGATCTCCAAGTGGCGTTAGCATCTCATCGCTTACCGATGGTGCATAATCAGGTTTGATCTCATTCGGATGCATGACCGGAAATGCAATTTCCGGTTCGTCCATGGACTGAAACCACATGATCGAGGACGGTGTTCTCTCTTTTTCCTTATCAAAAATCAGGGTAAACTTTCTTAAATCCGGGAATCCGATCATTCCATTCTCTAAAGTAATGATCTTCTCCTCGTCAATATCTATCTCCCCAAAAAGCCTTGTATTTGCTTTCATTCCCTTTTCCTCCTGGTGCAATCTGTATGGTCACGACATGTATTCTAAGAATAGTGCTGTCATTTTACTGTTAATCTATTTTACAGATAGCTGAGCAGTGTCACCTGATTTACTTTTGAAGCTGCCTGCAGTGATGACTGATAAGCAGTGTATGCCGCTGTATACTCCAGAATGATATCTGAAAGTTCTCGGTCTTCATTCTTGGACTTTAACTCTTCCATCGTTTCCTGCTCATTTGACATACGGTTTTTTGTCAACGCAAGGCTCTGTCCTTTGCTTCCGACGTCTGTCAATGCAAGATTGACTTTATTCAGGTAAGTATCGCAGTTCCCAATGTAGCTGTTATAGAGTTTCTGCATATTATCATTTGCATAATCACGCTCTTTTTCGGCTGCTGCGATCCACTCTTCTAATTTTGCCTGACAGTCATCGGAAGAATATTCCTGCATTTTCTTCATGGCATTTAAATCTGTCACTTTCTGTTCTGCGTCAAGCGAACGCTGTACAGCATCGATCAGCTCATCCACATCCCTGCTGAGTCCATGATCAAATACATTTGATGCCTCTGTATTGACAGTAAGTGTCTGGTTTGCAGCCACTACATAATCGATATCCTGATAGATCTGATTGCCATCTTTATCATATTTCTCATACTTTAACTTATTGTTCGTATCTGTAATATTCGTGCAGTTGTAATAATATTCCGGACGAAGTTCACCATTTGTAAATCCGGTCTTTGTATAGGAAATATCCAAAGATGCTTTATTAGTGGAAAGTGTATCTGCTGCTGTTTTGCTGAATACCATTTCTCCGGTATTACGGATCAGCACTGCCTCTCCATCTGCAATGTCATATGATTTTGGTGTTTTCGTGGATGCTTCTAACCATTTATCATAAGAATCATATACGGTAACATTCATATTTCCCGTCTTATTGACAGGCGTTGTCCCTGTTGTATCTGTATAATTGTAACTGATCGTTACCGTGCTGCCATTTGCAGAGGTTTTTGTGGTAGTTCCTGCTGCATCTGTCACATCCAGGCTGTCAATGCTGTCATAGCCAAGACGGATTCTATTATAAGCAGCCTGGGTTGGAGAAGCGATCTTTGTGCCATCTAACACATCTGCCTTATTTCCCGGAACTGTAACATCATTTCCATAATACCGGTGTTCCTGCAGATCAGCATACGACATCTTCTGGTCGATCTCGTATGAAGTCTTTTGTTCGTCTTCCGTGAATGTCAGCTTTTTATTTGTGCGGTATCCGGTAAATACTGTTCTGCCGGCATAGTCTGCATTTCCCTCTGCATATACTTTGTCACGAAGTTTTTCCAGCTGTGTCAGGATTGTTTTCCGGTTGTCTGTCGTCAGGGAATCCTGGGCACCGTATTCACACTGGGTACGGATCGTCTTGATCACTTCCTGCATACTGGTGATCGCAGTCTCTGTTACATCTAACCATGACTCTGCATCCGGAATGTTCTTCTCGTAGTACTGGTCGATCTCACTTAAGGTACTGCGCAGACGGAGTGCACGGATCGCTGTTACCGGGTCATCAGAAGGACGCTGTATTTTTTTCTGGCTGGTCATCTGATTGTTCAGTGTGTCCACATTTCCTTTATTTCCATTGATATTAATGGATGTATTATGCAATATGATATTATTTGTAATACGCATTGCCATTTCCTCCTGTTATAAATCCGTTTATACTCCGGTTTCCTCGATCAGTTTGTCATATACTTCTGCCATAACTGAGATCATCTTGGATGATAAATTGTAGGCATTCTGGAACTTGATCAGATCTAGTGCTTCCTCATCCTCATCCACACCGGAAACAGACATTCTCTGTGTCTCAAGTGCTGCCTGTATATTTGTATAATTGTTGCTGAAGATCGTAGACTGCTGTGTATCAATGGAGATATCAGAAATCATACATTTCAGGAATCCTGATGCATTTCCTGCACGGAATAAAACCGTATCACTCTTTAATTTTGCCAGATCTTCAACCAGTTTATACTTATCTACACCATCTTCTGTATCGGTCTTATACTGTGCAGCAAGTTTAGATGAATCTTTTACACAAATGGAAGAAACGCAGATATTGGATGCTGTCAGTTTGTAATATGAGCTGGCACCACAGTCTGTTGTGTTTCCATTATTCTTATCGCTCTTTCCTAATGCATATTCCTCGCCGGTCACCTGATCTGCCCCGGTAAAGAATGAATAATAATCGGTTGCATTTCCGTCTAAATCCTGTCCTTTTAACATAATATCATTAAACAAAGAACAGAAAGAACGTAAAAACTGGTTCATCTGTGACATGTAATACGGAACACCCATGGTATCAACAGAGTTTCCGATGGATGCCTGCATTCCATCTACCTTATTGGACTGCTGCTGGCTTAATGCATCCTCAAGTTCGAAAGTATAGGATGTGATCTTGCCATTGGCGTCTGTCTCAAAAGTAAAGTTTGTATAATTGTAATCTTTTCCGTAAATGGTAAGTGTACCGCTCTCAGGCACCGTCATTGCCTCAATGTCTGTGATGGAAGGACTGACAACTTTCACATGTTTGCTGTCGATCACTCTTGCCTCACCGGTAAAGTTCTCTCCGTTATTACCATCACGGATATCAAACAATGCCTTTAAGGTACCTGACATGGAACTTGCTCCCGCTTTGAAACTGTTTCCGGTTTTTTCCCATTTAACATCATATAAGCCATCCATATCGGACTGGTTTACTTTATTTTCCCTTGCAACGCATTGTAATGTTTCATAATCGTAGGTATCGACTAATACCTGTCCACCAATCTTAACTGTAAAGTAATTGGCACCTGTTGGCAGTTCCGGATCATTTGAATTCTGTACCGGAAGTTCCTCTGCCTCTGTCGGAACAATTTCGGATAACTCATCGATCAACAGTGCTCTCTGGTCACGAAGCTCGTTTGCATAACCGCCCTGGATCTCAATGACGTTGATCTGATGATTTAAACTTGCAATCTTTTCTGCGATGGAATTGATATTCTGAACCGTGGACTTGATCTCCTCGTTGGCATTATTCTGAATATCTCCCAGACCGGATGCAACGCTGTTAAAGAATGTTGCAAAGTTCTGGGCACTTCCGATAAACTGCTGACGTGTATTCACATCTCCGGCATTGTTCTTTAAGGTATCTAAGTCATTAAACATCGTGTTTAAGATCGTTGAAAAACCTTTGGAAGAATCATCATCAATAAAATAGTTTTCAATCTGTTTCAGATAATTGAGCTTTGTCTCATATAAACCGACAGATGACTGGTTGTACCAGTATTTATTGTCATAATACTGGTTACGGAGCTGTTTGACAGACTCGGTCGTAACACCGGTTCCCATACTGCCGTATTTTGCATAGGCACGGATGGATTCGGAAGCAACACGGTTTGCCTGCTGTTTGCTGTATCCTTTTGTCTGTACATTCGATATATTATTTGCACTCGTATTTAAGGCAACCTGATATGCACTTAATCCTGAAGATGCAATCGTTAATCCAAAAAATGTTGATGGCATGTTAACCTCCTATGCTGCTATCCAAGCTGTGTGATCAGATGCTCGATCATCTCATTAATAACATTAATAAAACGGCTGGATGCATTGTATGCGTTCTGGTATTTGATCATATAAGTCAATTCTTCATCCGAAGAAACTCCGATTACCTGCTGTCTCTGGTTATCAACTGACTGTACCGTCTGGGACAGGTTTGTTGCAGTAGAATTGTATACATTTCCGTAGGTAGCAACCTCTCCGATCATAGCTGCATAATAGTCCTTAAAGCTGTATGCCTTTGTGTCATTCGGATTGACTGTAAGGCTTTCTTTATCCCACACTGCTGCAAGTGTCGCCATCAGTGACTGGTCCACGTCTCCATTCTGCCGTAAATGTGGAAGTAGTGTTTCATCTGTGATCAATGCGCTGTTCACACTTGTACTTCCCATCGTGTACTGCTTTGTTGTATCAGCCGGATCTTCTTCATTGTATAAATAATAGGTCTTTGTCTCACCAGAAGCCGGATCTGTATAGGAAACCTCCGTATAACGTTCCGTTCCAAGTCTTGTAAATAACTCCTGTGGCGGAAGTTTGCCATCTGATCCCACTGCGCATTTATCTGCATCTAAGATCTTTGTATTTGCTGTTACCGTATAAGTATTGCCATCTGCATCCGTCATGGTAACGGAATTATTTCCTGTCAGGCCTGTAATATAATTCGATGCTTCCGTATTCGGGCATAAGATATCGTTGATCGCCGTTGCAATTCCATGGAACAACTGATCCATCTGTGCTTCTGCACGGAGCATAACAGACATGCCTGTCGTATCATCATAAGTCTTGCCATCTAAGCCAACAATATCCTTGTAATTGGCAACTTTGTCTCCTCTTGCAAGTACAAGTGCCTTGATCTCACCCATATCATTTTTATTTTCCGTGGAAATATCACGGTTAAAATTAAACAAATATGTATATTCACCCTTATCCGGGTCAGAAAGATGTGACCAGTATGGCGTTACAAATCCGGTCACTTTATCTGTCTGCTTTTCTACTTTATAATAGCCGTTTTCGTTAACAAACTCATTGCCTTCCACGCTGACACGCACAACACCATTTGTTTCTTCTTTGTAAGAAATATCAACAAGACTTGCTAACTCATCCAGTGCTAAATCTCTTGCATCACGCAGTGTCATTGCAGTTTCAATATTTCCTGCCTCGATCTTCTGGATCTGCAGATTTAGTTCACTGATCGTCTTTCCAAGTTCATTGACCTGATCAATGTCATCGGAAATCTGTGAATTGATATTATACTGATAACTCTTCAGTCCAGAATAAACAGCACTTGATCTGCTGGTAAAAAGCTGTGCCTTCTGAATAACAAGATTCTGATATACGCTATCCTCCGGGTATTTATATAGCTCCTGAAATGAGCCCCAGAAATCGGTTAATGCATCCTGAAAAGCCTGTCCCTCTAATTCCTGATAATAGTTCTGTACCTCTGTCAGTGCCTCACTGGTCGATGCGTAAAAAGACTGACGGCTTGATTCCGTACGGTATAACCGATCTAAGAATACATCTCTTGAATGGACAACATCTCCGATCGTTACACCAAGACCGGATTGCTGATTGCTGATTGCTGCTGTTGTATTAAATGTGACATAGTCACGGTCTGCAAACAAAACGCTCTGACGCACATATCCTGTTGTGTCTAAGTTCGCCAGGTTGTTTGATGTTACGTTAAGTGCATTCTGACTGCTCTGTAAACCGGCTACGCCGATAAACATACTTCCAAAACCATTTGCCATGGTAGTTCCTCCCTGCTTTTACTATTGCTTCGCGTCGAATCCACTGCTGCCTAAGATATCGCCTGTATTATAGGCATTCTTATCATAGTTGGCAGTCTCAGGTGCCTGTCGCGTACTTCTCAGCAAGGTAAGGTCAAATTCCACCATCTCCAATGCCTGTTTTAAAAGTGCTTCATTCTGTCTGTTTAGCTGCTGCATCTTAGCACCGGCCTCAAGCAGCCTGTCACGCTGTCTGGTAAGTGCTTCCTGTTCTTTTGGCTGCTTGTTAAGATATCCGATCATCTTTGTGATCGTCATCTCTTCCGGATTCTGACCTAAGACAGTCGCCATATCCGTCAGGACACGGTTTCTTTTATTGGAAAGATTAAGAAGCACGCTCGCAGCATCCTGCTCTCTCGTCGTAACATCCGTAAGATGTTCGATATTGCCCTGCACCACTGCGTCTGTTTTTTCAGTCGCAAGTGTGATCAGTTCCTGATACTGCTTCTCCTCTTTACCCAGCGCATCCAAAAGCTCTTCCATTAAACTAGCCACAGATTCATCCTCACTTTTACTTTACTAAAGCATTGTACTTTTCTAATAACTTATTCGCGAAATCATTCATATCCACGTTATAATTACCAGAGTCCAACCTTTCCTTAAGCTGTGCGACTCTATCTTCCCTGATATCCGAAGCATCTGCCACTGCCTGCTTTGCGATCTGGTAATCACGTCCCATAGAAGAGATCTGCACTTCATCGCGTCCGGTGCTCATCTGCTTTGTGTTCTGCACTTTCTGCGTTTTCTCTCTATTGTAAAGTTGTGCCACCTGATTATAAGCTTCTACTCGCATAATGGCATCTCCTTTCTTCCTTGAAATTCGCTTTCTAGTGTTTATATCGGACGAATCATTTTTTTCATTAGCGCAAATATGAAAAAAGAAAATGACAGGTCACCACTTTTCGCAGTATCCTGTCATTTTTCTACTGGTATTCACGGATCAGGCAGTATTGTTTCAGTGGGAAGTTCTTCTCCACAATTCCATACACCTGAAATCCAAAGTTTTTATAAAAATCTACATTTTTTTCATTGTGTGTTTCCAATGATATCATCATGTGGTGTTCCTGCGCATATGCGATCGTTTCATCTAACAGTTTCGCAGCGATCCCATGGTGCTGCATTTCCGGATCGACTGCAAGATAAATAATATGAAGTCTCTGTGTCTGGTGCAGCTGATCTGTCCAGCTTGAGTTCAGGTAATCCCCCCCCTTGATAAAATTGTGGAGAAGAACT